>Ga0209212_1000268_pt1 | contig 110189 bp, 88 predicted proteins | sample RifGroC2_FD_183996 | JGI IMG/M metagenome (GOLD analysis project Ga0209212, IMG submission 183996) | Groundwater microbial communities from Rifle, Colorado, USA - Groundwater C2 (SPAdes) (version 2) | ecosystem: Environmental > Aquatic > Deep subsurface > Groundwater | place: Rifle, Colorado... | reverse complement strand
CGTGAATCATGTAGGGTGGGCCGTGCCCACCATCAGGATGCGGTTGTGGTGGGCACGGCCCACCCTACCTCTCATTCCCTTAACTTAATGGCAGTGCCTTCAAGGGGAGGGGGTGCGAAGGGGAGGGGGCATCAGAACTCGAAGAGAAATCCGCCAAGGCAGCCGGTGCCTCCGAGGTTGACCGAACCGGAAGGAATGGTATCCACAGTGGCGCGGGTATACTTGGCTTCGACGAAGAAATAGGTGTGATCCATCCCGAAATCCAGATACAGATCCTTGGCCGATTCCGGCTCCAGTCGATCCAACAATAGTTGTACCCCACCCCTGGCGTGGTATCCGTTCACCGACCCTTTTGTCTTTCCCTGACCCTTCACATGTTGCCGATAGAACATCCGGGTCCAGCCTCCTCCGGCGTAGGGGACCAGCCACTGGTTCTCATTGAAGACGCCGCGCGCCAGAACAAACAGGTTCAGCGGCATCTGCTCATGGGTGACCTCGCCGGTGGCAGCGTCGCTGTTGAAAATTGGCTGGAGCCCCTTTCCCGTGGCCCTGGCGTAGCTCCCTTCCAAGCCGACCTCTATCTGCCGGTGCAGCTTGTAGGCTAAAGCGGCACCGTACTCCCCGATGAAGCTGCTGCCATAGAATTTTGACCAGTTCGCCGCGTCGGGAAAAAACGCGCCCCCCTTCAGTTCCAGGGACCAGTGAGGCCGGTCGGCGCCTTCCTCTGCGGCGAATACCAAACTCGGAGTTATTATAAGAATCGCTGCCAGCAAAATGAATTTTTTCAACGCGAGCCTCCGGACTGCACCAGCATTTTCCTCTGACTCCTCTGATACAGATACAGAAAAACCGGGATTGAAATCAAAAGGAAAAGGGTTCCGATCTTGATCAATAGCGGCGTGTGCAATAGGAAAATTGCCCCTGCTACCAGAGGCAACAGGGCGAGCCGGACCGGGAATTTGAGCCAAGGATGTGCATTAATCAATTTGGCGCCGCACGGGCCGTAGCGGTAGTACCAAGCGACGAAGGCCCTGCCGGGAGCGTTGGTCATGAGGACGTGGTCCCTGAACTCCCGCAGGACCTGAACCTGAGGTGCCGAATAGAACCCGTAGGCAGCGGTGGCGATGAAGCACCCTTCCTTGGACAGGTTCGGATAGGGAGAAATGGCCTCAGGTGATACGTTTTGAACCTCAGAGATGCCGCTTTGCGCGATGTCGCCGATACCCAGGGGGACTTCTTCGGAGTACGGGCTTTCATTGGCGCTTCCGGCCCCGGGCGCAAGGCTGCGGTCGACGACAGCGGTGACTGCGAGGAAAAAGGTGTTCCGGGAGATGGCACGAATGGCCACGTAATGGGGGGTTCCGTTGCTCAGACCGGGTAGCAGGTACGACGTTTGCTCAGCATTCTCAATAGTGACGGGGGGGAAGGGGAGGGAGGTGGCATTGAACTCGGTGGAGCTGTGGAAGATCTCGTACCCGGTCGCACCGGTAACCCGGTTCCAATTGAGCTGAAGGGCCTGGTTCAGCGGGGTGACCGTCAGTGCTGGAGCCACCGGGATCGACGGCGCCGCAACCGGTAGTCCGCTCAGTGTCGCGTTTGTCGTTGTCCTGGACAGTACCGTTATCGGAGAAGCACCTTCGGAGGCTTCCGTGCCCCTGTAAGGCGAGGTTACGCCGTTTCGCGAAGATGTCCCGTAGTAGACCCGGTAAGCGGTAACAGATCTGTCGCTGGTCCGGTTCCAGCTAACATTGATGGTGGCTGGTGTAACTTGCGTGGCGGTAACGCCCGTTACTGTAGCAGGACTTATGTCGCTGAACGGGCCGCCGTAGGCTCCCATGTCGTAGGTGCTGGCTCTGAACGAATTCGGATAGCTGGGATTTCCGGAACTGGCAGCAGGCGATCCCGGCTGAAGGTGAAAATCGGTGCCCGGGTCTACGAAGCGAGGATTGGCATCAAGTTGCAGGGTATTGGGTATTGAACCGGTCCCTAGATCGGAAACACCATTAGTCGGGTTCGCGAAGAAGTCGCTGTACGACAGCTTCGTCAGGGTACCTTGAGGAGCGGAAATTGCGACAGTATTGTTGGAAAATATATTGTTGGTAATGAGGATATTAGAGTCCGTGCTGATGGCGGTTCCGTTGTTGAAGAAGGTGTTGTTGGTGATCGATACGTCGGTGGGCGAATTCTGCACCTGGAGGGCAGTCCCTCCCGGACCCAGGTGGAACACGTTGTTTTTGACCTCGATTAACGAACAGTTGGCAATGGAAATTCCGACAGTGGCGTTCCGGAAGGTGAAATTTCTGATCGTTACATTTTCCAGGTTTACCAGCGTTCCCCCCCCTTCGATGAAGGTACCTGCCGTTCTTTCCCCGATAATCGGCACGTCGCTGATAGGGGTGAAGGGTCCGATATAGGGATCGTCATCGGCCATGACCCGGATGGTCAAGGTGTCGGTGGTCGGAACGGCCAATCGCCTCCCGGCCTCGTCTATGGCAAGCTGAATAGTGGCAAAAGCGCCATCGGGGGGAGTGTGTTGAACGACGAGATCCACTGCCTTTGCCAGGGCGGCTTTGGGTGCGGATAGTATAATAAGTATAGCTGCAGCCGCCAATAACCAGGTAAGCCGTTCTGCCTTCATGGGTCCGCCTTCTTGTCGAGATCTTGCCTCAGCCGAACATGAACAATTTTAGCGGCCTATCAGGCCGGGAAAAGCCACGGCATGCTACCATACCCCTGATAACGTTTTCAAATGAATTCACGCTCCCGCAGGACCACCCACCGGCATCACCTAGACCAAACTCTCCCTCTCCTCCCGGGAGAGGGTCGGGGTGAGGGAGTTTCGGTTCTCTGATACCAAGGCGGCTAAACCTTTCTGCATTCTGCTCGTTTAGCGGCCAACGCCAGGGTGCCCCCCTCACCCCTGCCCCTCTCCCGGAGGGCGAGGGGATATAGCCAACCACCTTTGGTAACGAAAAAAGGCAGCCTTCTCAGGCTGCCTTGGTTGGATTACTTGATTACTTCCCGGGTCGCGCTGCTGACCGGGCGCTACTCCTTGCTGCTCTTCTTCTTGGATTTCTTCGATGACTCCGACTTCTTGCTCTTCTTTGACTTCTTGGCCGATTTTTTAGAGCCGGATTTCTCACCCTTCCTCTTTTTCCCCTTCTTGAGCGACTTGCCGCTTTTCGAGCTCTTCTGCTTGTTGCGGTAGCTTCTGGGCTCCGGGGTCAGCTCGTCCCTGATGCTGCTCAACAAAACGGTCGCCTCTTCAAGTTCGGGATCCGCCTTCCTGGCCGCCTCGAGCGACAGCTTCGCCTCGGCCAGCCGGCCGTTCTTCATCTGCACCCGCCCCATGGCGTTCAGCGCCTTGGCGTGGTCCGGTTTCAGATTGACCGCCTCCTGGTACCTGGCGGTCGCCTCGTCGTATTCCTTCTTGAACTCGTGAACCAGCCCCAACTTGTAGTGGGAATTGGGGTCGTCGGGGGCGAGCTCCACTCCTTCCTTCAAGAGCGCCGCCAGCGCGTCGTAGTTCTTGTTCCTGACGTAGATGGCGGTAAGCGCGGTGCGGGCCTCGGCATCGTCCTTCTTGAGCCTCAGCACTTCCTGGTACTCGATGGCGGCCTCGTCTATTAGATTGCGCTTTCTCTGCAGATTGGCCAGCTCGCGATGGGCCTCCAGCGCATCCTGGTCCAGCTTGATGGCGGACCGGTACGCCTGGGCCGCGGCAGGGAGGTCCTTGGTGCTGGCATAGGTGCGGGCCAGCTTCAACTGCACTGCCGGGTCCGCGGGCCTCCTCTTGATCAACTCGAGGTACTGCTCCAGTGCCTGCGGGAAGCTGCCGCGCAAGGTGTATATGTCGGCCAGCCGCTGCCGGGCCTCGTTGTTGTCGGGGGTGCTGGCCAGCACCTGGCGGTATTCGACCACGGCCTCATCCAGAAGCGCCTTCCTCTCGTAGATGGTGGCGAGGTTGAAGTGCAGCTGCGCGTTATCCGCCTTGTTGCGCAGCGCCTTGCGGTAGTAGTTCATCGCCTCGTCGTCGCGCCCGAGGGCGAGCAGGGAGTCTGCCAGGCGCTGCAGGGCCAGGGGATCGCTCGGCTCCTCGGTCAGGCGCAGCCGGTATTCGCTGATCGCCATGTCGTGGTCTTTCGCGGCGCGGTACCCGTCGCCCAGCGCCAGATGGTCCAGCTTCGGCGCCGGATCACCCTTCTGGACCATCCCCGCCAGCACCCGCTCGTACTCGGCGCTCTTTTGTTCTCCCTTGCGGGTGTACCCCTCGGCGAGCAGGCGGTGGATCTCCTTGTTCCCCGGATCGGCGATGGCCGCCTGTTTCAGCTCGCCCACCGCCTTGTCCGTTTCGCCGCGGGCCAATAGCAGGGCCCCCAGGCCGAGCCTGGCGCGGCCGTTCCCCGGATCGATGGCCAGCGCCTTGTGGTAGGCGTCCTCCGCCTTCTGCTTCTGTTCGACGGCGTTGTAGGCGGCCGCCAGATCGGTGTGCAGGGAGCTGTCTTCCGGAAAGGCGGCCAGCGCCTCGCCGTAATGGAAGATGGCGAGCTGGTAGAGCTTCTTGTCGGCGAGGATGCGGGCCAGACCTGCGTTGTAGCGGGGGTCGCCGGTTTTAAGGCCTGCGGAAAGCTCGACCGCCGCCTCCTCGGTGGCCCCCCTCTTCTGGTGCAAAAGCCCCAGGTTGCCGCTTGCCGGGTGGAACTCCGGGTCTATGGCGAGGCTCTCCCGGTACTCCTGGATCGCCGCCTCGCTGTTGCCGCTTCTTTCGAACTGGAGTCCCTTCAGGAAATGACCCGCGGCGCCGGTGGGACAAAGCTCCGTCACCCGCTTCTCGGTCTCCTTTCTCTTCGATTCGCTCGCCTGCGCCGGCAGCTCCAGGATCAGTCTCTTGGCATCCCGGCAGCTGTCGCCCGCTGGAAATGGCCAGTTGAATCCGGTCCCGAACAGGGTCACCGCCAGAAGCGATGATAGTGCTGCATATCTTTTCATGTATGGCCCTTTTTCCTAGCTGCTTGCTGTTTCGTTTGGGGGGCGACCTCCCGCGGAGGCACCGCTCTCGGCCCGGGCAACCGAGGCCCCGGCGGCCGCACCGGGAGGTGCGGTTGGCGGATTATACACATCCGGAGGGTGAAATTCAATTCCAAAGAGGGTTTCTTTAATGATCGCGGTACCTTGGACCCGATTTTGCCAGTAAAAATGCCCGGGTAAACAGGTTAGGGCGGATTACCTTGACTTTCATGACAAAGATGGTTAAATCAACTGCACCGGTGCGCCACGCCTTGCGCGGGGCCGGTTTATGACTCGCTTTCAGGGCCCGAAACCTTCTGCAGCAGGGGGCGGGGGCCACCCAGAGGGGCGACATGGCGGTGATTCCCAAGGAACCGTTGGAGTGGCTGAACCTGTTTCGCCAGCAGATGGACGAGATCTTCCGCTACCTTTCCACCCTCGAGGGGCGGGAGGAATTCTCCGAAAAGGAGAGCTTGCCGCTGGTGGATATCTACCAGACGGCCGACTCCTTCGTGGTGGAGGTGGAACTGCCGGGGTGCCGGGCCGACGACGTCACCCTGAGCATCTGCTGTTCCACGCTGGTCGTGGAGGCTGTGACGCGTGACGAGGCCGGGCCGGGGGTGAACTACATCTGCCTTGAGCGCTCGGCCGGCCGCTTCTGCAGGGCCGTCGAAATCCCGCCCGCCGCGGATCTCGACGGGGTGCGGGCGCGCTACAGGCGGGGACTTCTGACGGTCGTGTTCCCCTGGTCCAAGGACAGCAAGACTCACATACGGGAGATCCCGATAGAGTAAGGAGAGGTACGATGGAAAACAGGCAGGAAACCGAAGAACTGAACATACCGGACGTTCTGCCGCTGCTCCCGGTGCGGGACGTGGTTGTCTACCCCTACATGATACTGCCGCTTTTCGTGGGGCGCGAGATATCCATAAACGCCGTCGATTACGCCCTCTCGAAGGACCGCATGATCTTCCTCGCGACGCAGCGGGACGTGGGGGACGAGGATCCCGCTCCCGAGGCGATCTACGAGGTCGGCACGGTGGCGATGATCATGCGCATGCTGAAGCTTCCCGACGGCCGGGTCAAGATCCTGGTGCAGGGGCTCACCAAGGCGCGGGTCACCGAGTACCTGGCGGAGAAGCCGTTTTACTCGGTACGGATCGAGCGGATCGTGGAGCCCGCGGCCCTGGAGAACACCCTGGAGGCCGAGGCGCTGATCCGGACCGTCAAGGAGGAACTGGGGAAGATCGTGGCGCTCGGCAAGGCGGTCTCCCCCGAGGTGATGGTGATCGTCGAGAACATGCAGGAGCCGGGGTCGCTGGCCGACCTGGTGGCGAGCAACATCGGCCTCAAGGTGGAGGAGGCGCAGGGACTCCTGGAGGTGACCGATCCCCTGGAGCGCCTGAAGCGGGTCAACGATTTCCTGAACAAGGAGAGCGAGCTCCTCAACATGCAGGCCCGCATCCAGTCCGCCGCCAAGGAGGAGATGGGGAAGAGCCAGCGCGAGTACTACCTGCGCGAGCAGCTGCGCGCCATCCAGCAGGAGCTGGGCGAGACCGACGCGAGGAGCGAGGAGATCGCCGAGCTGAGAAAGTCGGTCGAGGCCGCCAAGATGCCGGCCGCCGTGGAGAAGGAGGCGCTCAAGCAGCTGGGGCGCCTGGAGCAGATGCATCCGGACGCGGCCGAGGCGGGGATGCTGCGCACCTTCCTGGACTGGATGGTGGAGATCCCCTGGGGCAAGTCGACCAAGGACGCGCTGGAGATCAACCGCGCCTCGGAGATCCTGAACGAGGACCACTACTTCCTGGAGAAGGTCAAGGAGCGGATCCTCGAGTTCCTGGCGGTGCGAAAGCTCAAGAAGAAGATGAAGGGTCCCATCCTCTGCTTCGTCGGCCCCCCGGGGGTCGGCAAGACCAGCCTCGGCAAGTCGATCGCGCGGGCCATGGGGAGGAAGTTCGTGCGCATCTCGCTTGGCGGCGTGCGCGACGAGGCGGAGATCCGCGGGCATCGCCGCACCTACGTGGGGGCGCTTCCGGGGCGGATCATCCAGGGGCTCAAGCAGGCGGGCTCCAACAACCCGGTCTTCATGCTGGACGAGCTCGACAAGCTCGGCTCCGATTTCCGCGGCGACCCCTCCTCGGCGCTTTTGGAGGTGCTCGACCCGGAGCAGAACAACAGCTTCTCGGACCACTACATAAACCTCCCCTTCAACCTCTCCAACGTGATGTTCATCGCGACGGCGAACCAGATGGACACCATCCCCGGGCCCTTGCGCGACAGGATGGAGGTGATCAACCTGGCAGGTTACACCGAGGAGGAGAAGCTCGGCATCGCCAAGCGCTACCTGGTGCCGCGCCAGGTAAAGGAAAACGGCATCACCGACGAGATCATCAAGTTCTCCGAGGAGGCGCTGCGCACCCTGATCGCCAAGTACACCAGGGAGGCGGGGCTCAGAAACCTGGAGCGCGAGATCGGCAGCATCTGCCGCAAGGTGGCGCGCAAGGTCGCAGAGGGGGAAACCAAGCCTTTCAGCATCACCTCCGGGACCGTCGCCAAGTTCCTGGGGCCCCCCAAGTTCCTGCGCGAGGAGGAGATGGACCGCAACGAGGTCGGGGTGGTCACCGGGCTCGCCTGGACCCCGGTAGGAGGCGAGGTGCTCTTCGTCGAGGCGAGCGTCATGAAGGGGAAGGGTGGGCTCACCCTGACCGGACAGCTGGGCGACGTGATGAAGGAGTCGGTGCAGGCGGCACTCTCCTACATCCGCGCCAGGGCCGGTGAGCTGCAGCTGCCGGAGGATTTCTACGCCACCATGGACATCCACGTCCATGTGCCGGCGGGGGCGATTCCCAAGGACGGCCCCTCCGCGGGGGTCACCATGGCGACCGCGCTGGTCTCGGCGCTGACCCGGATCCCGGTCCGCAAGGACGTGGCGATGACCGGCGAGATCACCCTGCGCGGCAAGGTGCTCCCGATCGGCGGCCTGAAGGAGAAGATCCTCGCGGCAGCCCGCCTCGGGGTCAGCACCGTGGTGATCCCGGTGCAGAACTTCAAGGACCTCGATGACGTCCCCAAGACCATCCTGAAGAAGCTGAAGATCGTCACCGCCTCCAGCATCGACGAGGTGCTCGCCGTGGCGCTGGAAAACTATCCCCCCCCCGCGGCACCCAAGGCGACGCCGCCCAAAACGGAGCCCCCCAAGCCGAAGGTGCGCCCCGGGCGCATGGTGGTCCCCTCCGCCAAGGGCGTCACTGCGGGGGCCAAGGGTTGAAACTTGCGGAACTCGGCGAATTCGGCCTGATCGACAGGATTGCCCACAGGGTCGCCCCGTCCCCCTCGGTTCCGCTTGGAATCGGGGATGACGCGGCGGCCCTCCTTCCCACCCCCGGCGCCCTCACCCTGATAACCTCGGACATGCTGCTCGAAGGGGTCCACTTCGACCTCGCCTTCTGCGACCCGCAAAGCCTGGGGCGCAAGTCGCTCGCCGTGAACCTCTCCGACCTGGCTGCCATGGGCGCGCATCCGCGCCAGTTCCTGCTGGGCATTGCCCTCCCCGCCGAGATCTCCCTGGAATTCATAGACGGCTTCATGGCCGGCATCATGGAGCAGGCCGAGCGCTTCGGCGTGACGCTCGTGGGGGGCGACACCTGCGCCTCCAGGGGAGGGGTCGCCATCTCCATAACGGCGCTGGGCGAGCAGCGCCCGGAGCGGGTCGTGAAGAGGAGCGGTGCTTCAGCCGGAGATCTGATCTACCTGAGCGGGACCGTGGGGGATGCGGCGGCGGGGCTTGGCGAATTGAGAAGGGGGGTGCGGCACGGCTTTCTGGTGGCGCGCCAGCTCGACCCGCAGCCGCGGGTCGCCGCGGGAGTGGCGCTCGCCGAGGCGGCCCTTGCCAGCGCCATGATCGATGTGAGCGACGGCGTGCTGGCCGATCTGGGGCATATCTGCGAGCTCTCCGGGGTGGGCGCCAGGGTGGAACTGGCGAGGCTGCCGCTCTCGGACCAGTACCGCGCCGACTGCGGCGCGGATCCCTTTGCCCTGGCGCTTTCCGGCGGCGAGGACTACGAGCTCCTGTTCTGTACCCCCAGGGGAAAGGGGGTTCAGGTGGAGGCGCTTTTCGACAGCCTCGGGCTTCGGGTGTCGAGGATCGGTGAGATCACCAAGGGGGAAGGGGTCGAGCTCATTACCCCGGATGGCGGCGTCTACGCGCCGGCGCTGCGGGGCTTCGACCACTTCGGGTAGCAGCTGGCCCGGGTGTGGAAGTTCCTTTCGGCGCAGGGAGCATCGCGGCAGGAAAGCCGCTCCGACAGCGGGAACTCCCGGGTTCCTCCCCCTTCAAGGGGGAGGTCAGGAGGGGGATGGGGGTGGTTTTCGCCCGCAGACCCCATCCCCACCCCAACCCTCCCCTTGAAGGGGAGGGAGCTTTTTCAGCGGAAGATGGGCGGGTAACAGGATTCCGAAAGGGGCTACCCGTCCGCGCAGATCCTGATCGCCACCCGGCGCTCCCGGGGGCCGTCGAATTCGCAGAAGTAGAGCGCCTGCCAGGTTCCCAGCAGCAGCTTGCCCCGGTCCACCAAGAGCCGCTGCGACGGGCCGATCAGGCTCGCCTTGACGTGTGCCGCGGCGTTCCCCTCCGAATGGGTGAAGTAGTGGGCGTTGTTCGGGACCAGCCGGTCCAGGCAGCTCGCGATGTCGCGCTTCACCGCCGGGTCCGCCCCTTCGTTCACGGTGATGCCGGCGGTCGTGTGCAGCACGAAGACGTCGCAGCAGCCGCTCCTCATCCCTGCGGCCGAGATCAGCTCCTCCACCCGCGCCGTGATGTCGATCAGTTCGGACCTCTCCCTGCTTTTAAGCGTAAGATAGCTGATCATCTCCCCTCCCTGGCTTTTTTAAACTATTCGTCATGGCATCGTCGCATCATCTCTTTTTCCACCCTCGTTCCCAGCTGCACCCTCGTTCCCAGGCTCCAGCTTGGGAACGAAAAGGGTATGCGAAGCTCCGCTTCGCCACCATGCAAAGCTGGAGCTTTGCCAGCTATACGTTCCCAAGCTGGAGCTTGGGAACGAGAAAAACGAGAAAGCGCTTGGGAACGAGAAAGCGCTTGGGAACGAGAAAGCGCTTGGGAACGAGAAAGCGCTTGGGAACGAGAAAGCGCTTGGGAACGAGACGCTTGGGAACGTGAAAATGTGTGGTCCCGTGAGGCATGGGCGTCACCGCTTTTTGGAAAGCCTTACCCTCACCTTGCCGAGGTACTTGTTCAGCGGGTTGGTCCGGGACAGGAAAGGGAGCATCGGCTTGTCCCGGTGCCCCAGCGTCTGCAGCCACTTCGTGATCATCGGATGTCTGCCGACCCTAAGCCCCAGGTTGAAGATCCTGATCGCCTCCTTTCTTCTCCCCGCTGTCAGGTAAATGGTCCCCAGTCGCAGGAAGTGCTCGGGATTCTTCGGTTCATTCTTTATCGCCTCCTGACAGAGCCTGATGCCGGTTGCGAAGTCCCCTTTCTCGTGTGCCAGGGCGAGCGCGTACTGCGAAAGATGGTCTGGCGAGCGCTCACTCTCGAGCGCTGACCGCAAGTAGCGGTGCGCAGCGGCATATTGCTTTGCGTTGAGCGCCTCGGTCCCGAGCCGGAACAGCTCCGCCGCGTCCAGCTCTGCCAGGTCGTTCTCATGATTGGAATTCGTCATCTGCCTCAAGCCTTTCATTATATGATGCTGCCCCTGAAACCTTCTTTCCATGGATCCTGTTGGACCGGGCGTCCATGCCTGCGAACCGGTGGCGCTGCAGAAATCCCCGCCGCGGCCGTCAACAGTGCGTGCAGCCGATGGTCCAATGAAGATGATGACTAGCTGCTACAGATCATACTACAGCATTTAAATTAAATAAAGATAACTCCGCTCGCCACCCCCTGGCACCGACCGCTTCAGGACTGCCCGCGGGGCCTTCGCACAGGCTATGGCCTGCCTTATGCCTCCTCCCCGAGCCGCCCGCCTGAGAGCGGGTTGTGCCGGGGTTGAAAAAAAAATGGATCTGTGTTCTAATGATACGCTGTGGAAGAGTGCGCTTACATAGGGTTGGGGAGCAACCTGGGCGACCGGGAGCTCAAGCTTTTACTGGCGGTAGCGGAGCTCGGCAAGTTGCCGGGGACCCGTGTCACCGCCCTTTCGTCTTTCTACGAGACGGAGCCTGTGGGCGATCTGCCTCAGGATAATTTCTACAATGCCGCGGCGCGCATCGCCACCTCGCTTTCGCCCCTGGAGCTGCTCGACCGATTGAAGCGGCTGGAGGTAGAGGTATTCCATCGCGTCCCGTCCGGTCACTGGGGACCGCGCAGCATGGATCTCGACATCCTCCTCTACGGGGACCTGGTGCTATCTTCCGACCGGCTCACCATCCCGCACCCCCGTCTTGCCGAGCGGCGCTTCGCGCTGCAGCCGCTCGCCGATATCGCCCCTTCTCTGGTGCATCCGTCCCTCGGGAGGAGCATCGCCGAACTGCTCGCATCACTTGACACCACCGAGAGGGTGGTGAGGATTTAGGGGGAGACGTGCGAATTCTCATCTGGCTTCTCGTGGGCTACCTGGTGTATCGTATGCTGCGGGGCAAGAAGGCCCCCGAAATAGCCAAAGAGTCCGTGGCGACCGAGACCTTTCAGGACCCGGTCTGCGGCGTTTTTGTAGCCGAGGCCGATGCGGTCGTCGGCAACCTGGAGGGGAAGCGCTATCACTTCTGCTCCATGGGATGTTTACAGCAGTTTGAGAAGATAGAGCAGCAGAGGAACCAAGCGACAACAACCAAAGCGGAGGAAAGATGAAGTTTTTTATCGACACAGCGGACGTGCGGGAGATACGCGAGGCAAACGAACTTGGGCTGGTGGATGGTGTGACCACCAACCCCTCCCTGATCGCCAAGAGCGGCCGGCGCTTCGAGGAAGTGATCAAGGAAATCACCGGGATCGTTGACGGACCTATCTCGGCTGAGGTGATCTCCCTGGAGCATGACGGCATGATCGCTGAGGCTGCCGAGCTGGTCAAGATCCACCCGAACATCGTGATCAAGCTCCCGATGACCCCCGAGGGTCTCAAGGCGACCAAGACGCTCTCCGCCCGGGGGATCAAGACCAACGTCACGCTGATCTTCACGCCGATGCAGGCGCTGCTTGCCGCCAAGGCCGGCGCCACCTACGTCTCGCCCTTCGTAGGCCGCCTGGACGACATCTCGCAGGACGGCATGGGGATCATTGAAGAGATCAGGACCATCTTCGACAACTACGGCTACGAGGCGCAGATCATCGTGGCGAGCATCAGAAACCCGGTGCACGTGCTGAATTCGGCGCTGCTCGGTGCCGACGTCTGCACCATCCCGTACTCCGTGATGCTGCAGCTCGCCAAGCACCCGCTCACCGACGCCGGGATCAGGAAGTTCCTGGAAGATTGGGAGAAGGTGCCCAAATAGGCGTAGCTATCCAAAGTGTCCCCTCCCCCGGAGGGGGAGGGTTAGGGAGGGGGAACCGGCCTGTTCTTCGCAAGAAGCAGGGCTCTTCCCCCCTCCCAACCTCCCCCCCTCCGGGGGGAGGAGAGCTGGTAGCTGCCAAACAGGTGTGATTGGGCTGCGTGTCAGCAAGAAGTGAGTGTACTATCGTGGGGGCGGGTCCTGGACCCGCCCTTCCCTTTGTCGGGGGAGCCGGATTCTGCAACGGGCCGGGTGGCCAAGGCGGCTATCGTGCGGCTTTTTTGCGCTGCAGCTTCACGTAGACCAGGATGATCATGGCACTGAGCAGCAGCACGACGAAAAGCGCGTGGTGCGAATACTTCATGATCAGCTCCTGGTTGCTTCCGATGAAGTACCCTATGAAGGTGAGCACCGTCACCCAGATGCCGGCGCCGAGCAGGGTGTAGAGCGAGAACTTCAGATGGTTCATGCCGGCAAGACCGGCGGGGAGCGAGATCAGGTGCCGGACCACCGGCAAAAGCCTCCCGATGAAGGTCGATATCTCGCCGTGCTTCAGGAAGAACAGCTCAACCTTGGCGAACTTCTCCTCGGTGATGAAGACGTATCTGCCGTACTTGAGAAGCAGCGGGCGCCCGAGGTAGTGAGCGGCGAAATAGTTCGCGTAGGCGCCGACCAGGCTTCCCACCGTGCCGCAGAGGATCGCCACCGTCATGCTCATCTTCCCCTGCTGGGCCAGGTATCCCGCGGGCGGCATCACCAGTTCGCTCGGTATCGGTATGATGGAACTCTCCATCGCCATCAGGAGGAAGATGCCGGGATATCCCAGCGTCCCTATGGTCTGTAACAGCCAATCAATTACTGCATGCATGCGGAACCTCTCCTATTTCTTTCGTTGCGGCCGCCATATTATACGGCTCGCGGCAAAAAGACGACTAAATAATATCCCTCTGCCGGCAACTTCATTAATATTAGGAAGGCCATGAAAAAACAGATCTACGTAATCGGTCACAGAAACCCGGACACCGACTCGGTCGCCTCCGCCATAGCCTATGCCGAGTTGAAGCGGTCGCTCGGCACCGAGACGGTGACCGCAGCGATGGCGGGCGCGCTCAACCCGCAGACCACCTGGCTTCTGGCCCGGCTCGGCATGGAGGCGCCGCTCTATCTCGCCGACGTGCACCCGAAGGTGCGCGACGTCATCGGGCGCACGCCGGTCACGGTGCAGGCGACGGCTCCCCTTTTGACCGCCCTGGAGCTGTTCCACCACCACAGCGTCCGCATGCTTCCCGTGCTGGACCACTCCGGCGTGCCGACCGGCGTGATCCCGCTTCTGAAGATCGCCGAGCGCTCGCTTTTGACCGGACCCGACTCGCTCAGGCTGGTGACCGCCTCCCTTGCCTCGCTTGCCGCCTGCCTGGAGGCCCGTTTCCTGGCCGGCGCGCCGGAGCTGCAGGTCGAGACGCTGCACCTGTTCGTCGGGGCGATGGGGGAGGGATCCTTCACCTCGAAGATCGCGGGCTTCGATCCCGGGAGCCTCGTCGTGGTGACCGGCGACCGCCGTTGCATACAACTCTCCTCCATCGAGCGCGGCGTGCGCCTGCTGGTTGTGACCGGCGGGCTTGCGGTCGATGCCGACGTCGTGCGGCTCGCCGAGCAAAGGGGGGTAGCGCTCCTCACCACGCCGCTCGATACTGCGGCCACCGTCTCGCGGGCCCGGCTCTCCACGCCGGCCGGACATCTGGCCGAGCCGCTCTTCGAGAGCGTCCGCGTCGGGGAGCCGCTCGGTCGCCTGAGGGACAAGCTGCTGCACTCCGGTGAGACCGCGGTCCTGGTCCTTGAGGACGACGGTACGCTGGCCGGGGTCGCCACCAAGTCGTCCCTGTTCGCGCCGCTCCCCCATGCGCTGATCCTGGTCGACCACAACGAGCTCTCCCAGTCGGTGCCGGGCGCGGAGGATCTGGAGATACTCGAGGTGATAGATCACCACAAGCTGGGGAACGCTCCCAGCAGCAGCCCGATCCCCTTCATCACCGCGCCGGTCGGCAGCACCTGCACCATCGTCTCCTCGCTCTACGAGGAGCACGATGTGACCCCTTCGGCCGCGATCGCCTCGCTCCTTTTGGCCGGGATCCTCTCCGACACGGTGATCCTCAAGTCTCCGACCACGACCCGGCGCGACCGGGAGGCGGTGAGCCGGCTGGCACAGCTCTCAGGTCTCGACTGGGAGGCGTTCGGCGCCGAGATCTTCGCGGCCTCCGGCGCGCTCTCGGGCTACGGCACTCCGGAGCGGGTGGTAGGCTCGGACTTCAAGCTGTTCAGCCAGGGAGAGCTGCGCTTCGGCGTGGGGCAGGTGGAGGTGTTCGGCTTCGCCGAGTTCAACGCCATGAAGCGCGAATTAAGGGGTGCGCTCGCCTCCCTGCGCGACAAGGAGGGGCTCGATCTGGCCGGGCTCATGGTGACCGACATCTCCACGGAGAGCACCATGTTTCTCATGGAGGGTGGGCAGGCGTTCACCCGCTTCATGGGTTACCCGCAGCCGGAGCCGCAGGTTTTCGAGATGAAGGGGGTCATGTCGCGCAAGAAGCAGCTGGTGCCGCACTTGATCAAGGTATTGGGAGGACGCTGAAATGGGGAGCTCTTTTCTGGAAAGGATCGCCGGCGGGGTGCTGGTCGGCGACGGCGCCATCGGGACCATGCTTTACGCCAAGGGGGTGGCGCTGGAGGCGAACTTCGAGCACCTGAACCTGGTCCGCCCCGAGCTGGTGCTGGAGCTGCACAGGGAATACATCGCCGCCGGCGCCCAGGTGATCGAGACCAACAGTTTCGGTGCCAACCTCGTGAAGCTTGCCGCGATCGGACTGGGGGGGAAGGTCGCCGAGATCAACCGGCAGGGTGCCCTGATCGCGCGGCGCGCGGCCCACGGGCACGACGTCTTCGTGGCAGGCTCCATCGGTCCGCTGGGGCGCGGCAAGGGCGAGCTTACCACGGACGAGGTGAGGGAATGTTTCCGCGCCCAGGCGGCGGCGCTTGCCGAGGGAGGGGTGGATCTCCTGATCCTGGAGACCTTCGCGGAGCTGGAGGAGCTTGAGTGGGCGGTGGCGGCCGCGAAGGAGACCGGCCTTGCGGTGGTGTCCAATCTCGCCTTTGGGGAGGGTTCCAGGGTGGCCGGCGGCATCGAGGCGGAGGCCGCGGCGCTCAGGCTGGTTGCGGCGGGTGCCGACCTGGTCGGGGCCAACTGCGGCGCGGGGCCGCTCGCGGTCCTGGCGACGCTGAAAAAGATCGCCGCCGTGACCGAACTCCCCCTTGCCGCCTACCCGAACAGCGGCTTTCCCGAGTACCTGGACGGACGCTACATCTACCGCGCCACCCCGGAGTATTTCGCCGCCAAGGCGGCCGAGATGGTTGCGGCCGGGGCGAGCCTGGTCGGGGGGTGCTGCGGCACCACCCCCGATCACGTAAGGAGCATGGCCCGGCGCCTGCGGGGAGTCCGGCCGGCGCCTCGCACCGCCAGCCGGGCCGAGAGCCGCTCACCGGCAGCGGAGAGCGTCACCGGTGCCGGGACCGGCTTTCTTGCCGGATGGGGCAGGGAAATGGTGGTCACGGTCGAGCTCGACCCCCCCAAGGGGCTCGACTGCGCCAAGGTGCTGGCCGGCAGCCGCGCCCTCAAGGAGGCGGGGGCCGACGCCATCAACCTTGCCGAAAACCCGCTGGCGCGGGTCCGGATGGGAAATCTGGCGCTCGCCTCTCTGGTAAGGCGCGAGGTCGGGATCGAGGTGATCGCGCACGTCACCTGCCGGGACCGCAACCTGATCGGGCTGCAGTCCGACCTGATGGGTGCGAGCCTGCTCGGCGTCAGCTCCATCCTTGCCGTCACCGGCGATCCCGCGAGCCTGGGCGAGGAGGCGGGGGCCTCCTCCGTTTTCGATCTGAACTCCTTCACGCTGATCAAGCTTCTGAGCGACCTGAACCGCGGCGTCAACGCGCTCGGGAGCCCGATCGGTTCCGGGACCGGGTTCACCATCGGCGCCGCCTTCAACCCGAACACCCAGAAGATGGAGTCACAGGTGGCAAGGCTTGCCAGGAAGGTCGCCAACGGCGCCAGCTTCGCCCAGACCCAGCCGATCTACGACCTGGAAAGGCTCGGGCAGATGCTGGAGCAGACCAGGCATCTGGGGATCCCGATCCTGCCGGGCGTGCTGCCGCTTGTCAGCGGCAGAAATGCCGAGTTCCTGCACAACGAGGTCCCCGGCATCGTCATCCCCGACGAGATCAGGGAGAGGATGGCGGGGAGGGTAGGGGAGGACGGCGTCAGGGAGGGGCTTGCCATCGCGCGGGAGTTCATCGAGGCGGCCATCGGACAGGTCGGGGGCTTCTACCTGATACCGCCGTTCGGCAAATACCAGATCGCCGTAGAGCTGGTGAAGTTCATAAAGGAGCATGCCACTCGTAGGTCGGGTTAGCCCGAAGGGCGTAACCCGACGTGCTGTTGACGTCGCCGGAATGGGTGTCGGGTTACGCTGCGCTAACCCGACCTACGCTACGGCTTGTATTAAACCGACGCTGTTTTATTTAGACCAAATTTGACCTGCATCAATTCCAAATCAAACGAGGGAGCAGATGATGAAGCAAGATTCGATTGCCAAGCAAGACACCATTGTGAAGAAAGATGCGATCGTGAAGAAAGACATCCTTGAGAAGGGCGCGATACTCCAGCGCGACCGGGAGAGCTATGCCATCGCGCCGCACATCCCGGGGGGATTCACCGATACCGATACGCTCAGAAAGATCTGCGACGTCGCCGACAAGTACCGGCTCGCGCTGAAGATCACCTCGGCCCAGCGCATCGCCATGATCGGCGCCAAGGAGGAGGAACTGGACGCGATCTGGGACGATCTCGCCGCGGTTCAGGGGGCGCCGATCGGCCTTTGCGTCCGGAGCGTGAAGATCTGCCCCGGCACGACCCACTGCAAAAGGGGCGTCCAGGACTCGGCCTCCCTCGGGCTCAAGATGGATGCCATCTACCACGCCATGGAACTCCCCAACAAGATGAAGATGGGGGTCTCCGGCTGCCTCCTTTCCTGCTCCGAATCCGCCGTGAAGGACATCGGCGTGGTCGGGACCAACAAGGGGTGGCGCATCCTGGTGGGCGGCAACGCCGGTCCCCGCCCCCGGCTCGGCGACCTGCTGGTGGATGACGTCCCGGACGAGGCGAAAGTACTGGAGATCGTGGCCAAGGTGGTAGAGTTCTACAGGAACAGCCCTCAGCAAGGTCGTCTCGGCAAACTGGTGGAGGAGATCGGCATCGAGGCGTTCAGGGCCGGAATATTCGGGGATAGCGGTGAGAAGGCCGCGGCGAGTGGCAAGTGATATGAGACGATCGGGGATGCAGCCGGACATCTGTCGCGCAGGAGGTTGTCGTGGCGCTCATTGAGGATGCCATCTTCACCCGGATCAAGAACCGGGTTGGCAAGGCGATCTCGGACTATGACCTGATCTCCGATGGCGACCGGATTGCCGTCGCGGTCTCGGGCGGCAAGGATTCCTACGCCATGCTCCACATGCTGGAGACGCTGCGAAAGCGCGCGCCGATCAAGTTCGAGATGGTGGCGATCAACATCGACTCCGGCTACCGCGGCTATCGCGCGGACATCATAGAGGAACACCTGCAGGAGCACGGCTTCGTCCACCACATGGAGAAGACCGACCACTACGGCATCATCTCCGAGAAGCGCCGGGCCAACTCCTCCTATTGCTCCATCTGCGCCAGACTCAAGCGTGGCGCGCTCTACGGCCTGGCCCAGCGGTACGGCTGCAACAAGCTCGCACTCGGGCACCACATGGACGACTTCATCGAGACCCTGCTACTGAACCAGTTTTTCGTGGGGTCGCTGAAATCGATGGCGCCCAGCATGCTGGCCGACAACGGGGTCACCACGGTAATCAGGCCGCTGGTCTACGTTCCGGAGAAGGAGATTGTTCCGTTCTCCCGCAACAACCGTTTCCCCGTGGTCTGCTGCTGCTGTCCCGTGTGCGGCACCGCCGACCTGCAGCGAAAGAAGATGAAGGAATTGTTGACCACCCTGGAGCGCGACAACCCCTTGGTGAAGAAGAGCCTCCTGAAGGCGCTTTCCAACGTGCACCCGAGGCACCTTTTGGACAAGGGGCTCACCAGGAAACCTTCCTGACGCAGATCGGCGATGATGTCCTTCACCGTCAGATAACCGCAGTAGACGACGATTCCCAGGGCGCATACCAGCATTGGTTCCATGTGAGCTACCTCCCATCCTTTGATGATCGGACGATAGCACGGGGCTGCGACAGAATAAGTCGCAACGCCTCCCTGCCTGGAAAAAGCTCCCCCTCCCCTGGTAGGAGGGGGAGAGCTTAAATAGTGGCAGTTGGGCTGGGGGGCGATTGGCCAACGGTGCAGGTGCGACGGAGCTGAACGGATACTTTCTGACACACACGCAGCTAATTCACATAGGAAAACGGAAGGTGACGCAAATGGCAGAGAAAAACGTGCAGCGGGTAAGGATTGCAGTCCAGTGGGGTTTCCTGCTTTTCTCCCTCTATCTCGGAGTGACTTTCTATCAGTTCGTGCAGCATTTCCGAACCGGCGGCGCTGCCCCCTTCGTCGCGCGCCCGGACGGCGTAGAGGCCTTTCTCCCCATCTCGGCGCTGGTCAGCCTGAAGGGGTGGCTCGCCTCGGGATCCATCAACACGGTCCATCCGGCAGCCCTGGTGATCTTCCTGGCCGTGTTGGTCGTCTCGCTTCTTTTAAAGCGGGCCTTCTGCTCCTGGATCTGCCCTGTCTCCACCATCACGGAACTGTTCTGGAAGTCCGGCTTCAGGGTGCTCGGGCGCAATTTCAGGATGCCGCTCTGGCTCGACTGGCTCATGAGGCCGGTGAAATACCTGCTGCTGTTATTCTTCCTGTTTTCCATATTGTTGCTGATGTCGGCCGAGAGCGTGAACTCCTTCATCCTCTCCGACTACAACAAGACCGCAGACGTGAAGATGCTCGACTTCTTCCTGAACATCTCCGGCACACCGCTCGTGGTCATCGCTACGCTGCTTTTGCTGTCGTTTCTCTTCAGGAACCCCTTCTGCCGCTTTCTCTGCCCCTACGGCGCCCTCCTGGGGGTCCTGTCGCGCTTCTCGCCGGTAAAGGTGGAGAGGGCCGCGAGCGCCTGCATCTCCTGCGGCGGCTGCAACAAGGCGTGCCCCTCACATATCGACGTGATGCACAAGGGTAGGGTCTGTTCCGAGGAGTGCATCGGCTGCCTGCGCTGTGTGAGCAGTTGTCCGAAGCCGGAGGCGCTGCAGCTTCGCCTCAAGGGGGGCAAGGTGGTTTCCGGACTGCTCTTCGCCGCTCTGGTGGTCGGCATCTTCGTAGGCGGCAGCATGGTGGGGAGAGTGACCGGCCACTGGCACAGCTCCATCGACAAGAGCGACTACCAGAGGTTGATTGGCACGGGGGTCGACCAAATAAAACACCCTTAGTTACTGCTTTGCCGGATTACCACCTTATCCCTATCCCCACCCCCATTAAGTTACCCGCTTAGCGCTAATTTCAGTACGAGGCTCGATACTCGCTCCCCCCTTTGAAAAAGGGGGGTCGGGGGGGATTTCGCCCAAGGCGCCACAGAGTGCAGCTTTGCAGCTAACTGCAAATCCCCGCTAAATCCCCCTTTTTCAAAGGGGGACTTTCAGCCGCACCCAGCGTTACTGAAGATCAGCGCTTATCGGGTTAAGTTAAGCCCCTACCTGCTGCTCGCTCCCCCCTCCCTTGATGGGAGGGGGTGGGGGGAGGGTGAGGCTTGTGCGAGCTTTTCACCCTCTCCCCAACCCTCTCCCATCAAGGGAGAGGGGGCTTGTACAGCGTGCAGGAAATTAGCACTGACCTTAACTTAATGGCAGTGGGGAGGTCGGGAGGGGGATGGGGGGTGCCCCAAAAACGCTAAAGGGGGACGGCATCGCTGCCGTCCCCCTTTTTGTACCTCTTGCTGTATCCCTGCCGGTTGAAAGCTAACCTTCTTCTTCCTCTCCCAGCGAGATCTCCCGGTAGGCCCGGTCCTCTTCGAAGCGTTTGGTCTGAGCCTGCTGCTTCTCGAGGTCCGCCTTGCACTTCACGCAGTGGCGGGCAAAGGGGACGATCTTGAGCCTGCCGATCGGGATCTCTTCTTCGCACTCCTCGCAGATGCCGTACTCACCCTCGTCCAGACGAAGCAGCGCCTCGTCGATGTTCCTGAGCTTTTCCCGCTCACGGTCGCCCAGAAGCAGGCCCAGTTCCCGGTCGCGCTCGCTGGAAGCCTGGTCGTAGATGTCGCCGCTCGGCTCGTTTACCGGAATGTCGGAACCGGACTTTACCGTCTTGTTGATCTCTTTAAGCGTCTCTTCTTTCAGCTTCAGAAGCATCGCTTTCATTTCTTCTGGTTTTTCTGTCATATTAAAATGCACTCCGTTTGTTGTCTGTCCCTCAAAGCGACGCAATAATACAGCAATAGAGGGTCATGTCAAGTTAAAAGGCCTAGCTGATGATCTCCCCAATGAGATCGTAATCCGATGAATCTGTGATCTTTAATCTGACGATGTCCCCAACGTTGGCGTTCCCCGCGGTTATGTAGACGAGACCGTCCACGTCGGGAGCCTGCCTGGAAGAGCGCCCCTTCAGGAGCAGCTCCGTCTCTTCGCTGTATCCTTCGACCAGCACCTCCTCCTCGCTGTCCACAAGGGTTCTGTTGTGCTTGAAGGAGACCCGCGCCTGGGTCCGCATCAGCTTCTTGTGGCGCTCCCTCTTGATCCGCTCGGAGACCTGGTCCGGCATCTCCGCCGCAGGTGTCCCCTCCTCGCGTGAGTAGCAGAAGACGCCGAGCCGGTCGAAACGGGTCTCTTCGACGAACTGCAGCAGCTTCTTGAAGTCTTCCGGAGTCTCCCCGGGAAAGCCGACGATGAGCGAGGTCCTGATGGCGATATCGGGAATTTCGCTCCTGAGTTTGCCGATCAGGGTGCGGATCTCCGCCTCGCCGCTTCTGCGCTTCATCCGCTGCAGGATCGGGTCGCTGATATGCTGGATCGGCAGGTCGAGATACTTGCAGACCTTGGGCTCGTTCTTGATCAGGGAGATCAGCGAGTCGGTCACCCCGTCCGGGTAGGCGTACAGCAGCCTGATCCACTTGAGCCCTTCCATCTTGGCGAGCTCGCCTATCAGCTGCTCCAGGGTCGGGGTGTCGGGGAGGTCCCTGCCGTAGGCGGTGATGTCCTGGGCGATCAGGTTCAATTCCTTCACCCCGCCGGCTATCAGCTGCTCGGCCTCGGCCAGCAGGCTTGCCAGCGGACGCGAGCGATGGGCGCCGCGCAGCGCCGGTATCACGCAGTAGGCGCAGTTGTTGGAGCACCCCTCGGCGATCTTCAGGTAGGCCGTGTAGTGCGGGGATGACTGCAGGCGGGGGAGCTCGTCGTTGTAGACGAAGTTCGGGTCCCCGGTGTAGCAGAGCTGCTCCGAGGTGGTCCGTTTCTCGGCGATGATCTCCGCTATGCGCGGATAATCGCCGGTGCCGATGAAGATGTCCACCTCGGGGAGCTCCTTGGCGAGCTCTTCCTGGTAGCGCTGCGGCAGGCAGCCGGTGACGATCAGGAGTCGGCAGCGGGCGTCGTGCTTGCGGTCCGCCAGATCGAGGATGGTGTCGATACTCTCCTGCTTCGCCTCCTTGATGAAGGAGCAGGTGTTGACGACGATGATATCGGCCTGCATCTCATCGGTTGTCACCTCGTAGGCATCCCTCGACAGGTAGCCGAGCATCACCTCGGCGTCCACAAGGTTCTTCGGGCAGCCCAGGCTCACCAGGCTCACTTTTTCCTTGGTCGTCTCGTTCAAAAAATTCCCCTCTATGGATCGGTTTTACTGTTTTCGGTTTACAGTTTTCGGTTAACGGCAAACCTTGGTTGTACCACTTGATATCAAGGCTGCGCGCGATGATGCGACTCCTGCAGGTGACCGGCAACAGAAAACTGTAGACTGAAAACTGTCCTATCAGCTTCTGAAGTTCACGAACTGCATGTCGACGTCGAGATCCTTTGATTTCAGGAGCGCGATGACCTCCTGCAGGTCATCGATGTTCTTCCCGGTCACCCGGAGTTGATCGTCCTGGATCTGGCTCTGCACCTTGAGCTTGCTCTCCTTGATGATGGCGCCGATCTCCTTGGCCTTTTCCTTGGAGATGCCGACCTGCAAGGTGATGATCTGGCGCACCATCGAGCCTGATGCCTGCTCTACCTTGCCGTACTGCAGCGCCTTCGGCGAGATGCTCCGCTTGATGAACTTGGACTGGAGTATGTCGATGATCGCCCTCAGCCTGAAGTCGTCGTCGGCGAGAATCTTCACCGTCTCCTTCTCCAGGGTGACCTCACATTTGGATCCCTTGAAGTCGTAGCGCTGCCCGATCTCCTTGACGGTCTGGTTGATGGCGTTGTCGACCTCCTGCATGTCCACTTTTGAAACGATGTCGAATGATGGCATTCTAAACCTCCGGAAAACAGATTGAGATTAAGATTAAGATTAAGGGAAACCAAACATCAGGAAAACAGATTGAGATTAAGATTAAAGGAAACCCCGTACCTTAATCTTAATCTTAATCTTTATCTGCCTTTAACCACTTCCACTCCCGCGGGGATCTTGAAGGTGAATTTGCCGCTCTCCAGGCCGCGGTTGGTTTTCACATTGCTGAACTCGATCCTGGTGCTGTTGCCCATCTGGTCGAAGACGGTGGACGATACGATCGGGAACGGGGTTGTGGGGCGCCCCTGGGAGACGAACTCCTCTACGGCAGCGGCAGCGACTATCAGTTGCAGCTTCGCCATGGCGGGGCTCCTTTTCTTCGGGGTCAGGTCGAGGAGGTAATTCCCCTTGCTGTCCCGCGGATCGGCAGCGAAGGCGATGTCGAAGTCCTTCGAGACATGCCCCATCCCGGCCAGGTAGTTGAGGGCCACACCGCTGCCGTCTTCGAAAAGTTGCGACAGCTCCATGACCATCACCTGTTTTTGCTCCGGAAGATAATACCAGACCGACTTGCCGTTGGAGATGATCTGCTGTTTGGGCTTGGAATAGTTGAAGCGGAACATGGCGTCTTTGCCGCTTCCCTTCTTGATGAAGAGCTGGCCCCCTCCCTTCTCCTCGCGCTTCATCGCCTTCATGCTGCTCTTCTGGCTGAAGTCGGCCTGCAGGTCGTTCAGGGTGGAGTACCCCTGCTCCAGCGTGCGGACCACCTGGGAGAGTTCGGCTCCCAGGCAAAAGGTGGCGCCAAGGGCAACCAGCGCCACGGACAGGGTGAATATCTTGGCAAATCTCATGATTATCCCTCTCAAAAGTTCTGAAGGCGACCTGCGCGCTGTCGCCTTCGTCTTCACGGGTGCGTTGAACTGACCGCTCTGTTTGGGCCGAATCACCCCATCCCCTCCCCATCGCTCCCCTCCCGTTGAAGGGGAGGGTCGGATACTTGGAAACCCGGGCGCTCCGGGTCGGAGGGGTCACGGCGTCGGCTTCAGTTTGACCGGGCATTTTGCCACACAACAGGATGTCGTGCAACTTATTTCATGGAGTGCCGAGGATGCTCAGGATAGCGCGCAGCGATTCGGGTTCCGGCATCAGGAAGATGCTCCCGCCGCAGAGGCTGTCGGCGATGGAGAACACGGTGTCGATCATGACCATGGCGTTGCCGCTGCCGCTGCCAGGAGGGGCCATGACCTGAGCCAGCACCACCCCCGCCTCACCGACCGCCAGGGTCGGGACCGAAGGGAGCAGCGTCATCTTCAGCATGGTCCCGAGCGCGTTGAGGCAGGCCGAGGCAAGGATGTTGGCGACCTCGTTTAGGGTCGATGCCTCCAGCTCAGACAGCGGCAGGCTTGGGTCCGAGTGGCGGCCGAGGAGCAGTTCCAGGATGCGGCGCGCGTTATCCTGCCGGAGCAGGATCAGGATGCTGCCGCGCACGTTCCCCAGGATCTGCAGCTGGAGGCTGATTATCTCCTGCGCATCGAGCAGCTCGCCAAGACCTGCAGAGTCCAGAAGCTGCAGGCGGGGGACCTCGATGCTGACTCCCTTCCCCATAAGCTGGGACAGGGCGGTTGCGGCGTGTCCCATGCCGATGTTGCAGACCTCGGTCAGTGCGTCCAGTTCGGCATCCTGCAAGACAGGGATCGACATGTAAGGCCTCCGGGGTAAATAACGGGCACAGGGCAAAATGGCAGCAATTTCTCTCCCCTCCCCCGGAGGGGGAGGGTTAGGGAGGGGGAACCGGTCAGTTCTTCGCAGAAGCCGTAACTGAAAACTGAAAACTGAAAACTGTAAACCATCGTCACAGCAGGTCGGCGACGTCCAAGATGGTGACGATCTCTCCGTCGCCGAGCGTCGCCCCTCCGGCCACCCCCTTAAGCCTGGAAAGCGGCCTCCCCAAAGGCTTGACGAAAAGCTCGTGCTGTCCCAGCAGCCGGTCCACCACCAGGCCGATCCGGCGCCCCTTCGCTTCGGTCACGAAAAGCGGGATGATGCCGCTCGTGAAGCGCCCAAGCGGCAGCCCGAGCACCCGGTTCAGGCTTAAAAGCGGGATCGCCTCGCCGTCGAGCTGGAACACCTGGCGCTTGCCGATGCTCTCCACCTGTTCGCGCCTCAACTCGACGGTCCGGTGCACGGCGGTGACCGGCACGGCCCCCTTGACCTTGCCGCACTGCACCACCAGGGCGTGGATGATCGCTATGGTCATGGGGACCATCAGCGTGAACCTGCTCCCGACCCCCGGCTCCGATTCGATGGTGAGGCTGCCGCCCAGTTTCTGGATCGACGCGTTCACGGCGTCCATTCCGACGCCGCGGCCGGAGACGTCGGTCACCTCTTTTGCCGTGGAAAATCCCGGGATGCAGGCGAGCATCAGGGCCTGGCGCGGCGAGAGGAGGACCGCCTCCTCCGGGGTGATCAGTCGTTTCCGGATGGCGGCGGCGATCATCACCTGCGGGTCCATGCCGCGGCCGTCGTCGCTCACCGTGATCAGGACCCGGTCGCGGTCCCGGGAGACGGCGAGCGTCACCACCCCTTTTGCTGCTTTGCCGGCCGCAACCCGTTCGGCGCTCCCCTCCATGCCGTGGTCCACGGCGTTTCTCAGGATGTGGTTCAGCGGATCGGTGAGCTGCTCCAGGATGCCGCGGTCCAGCCCGATCTCGCGCCCCGCCAGTTCGAAGCTGAGCTCCTTGCCGCTTCTCTTGGCAAGCGCCCGCACCGAGCGCTGGAACCTGTCGCAGATGGCGTCGAAGGGCATCAGCCGCACCTTCATCACCTCGTCGTGCAGGGCGCGCAACAGCTTCGCCGTCTCGGAGACCGCGTCGTTCAGCTGAGGCGAGCCGAGCTCGCGCCCGATGTTGAGCAGGCGGTGCTTGTTGGTGACCAGCTCGCCGGTCAGGTTGATCAGGTGATCCAGAAGCTCGGTCCTGACCCGCACCGTGCTCAGCTCGCCCGCCGGCTCAATCCCCTTCTCCGGCTCGGCCGGCGCCGCCTGTGACGGTGCCGGCGCCTGCTGCGGGGGGTGCGGCTCTGGCTGCGCCCGCTGCGGGGTGTAGCCGGCGAGCCTGCGCGGCAAGTCGCCGGGCGGGCGGCGCGGCTCCAGTTCCTGCTCCACGTCGTTCAGCAGCCCCTCGATGAGATCCGCCCCTTCCAAAAGGAGGTCGGCCACCCCCGCGTCGAAGACGAGCCCCTCCTCCCGGACCCGGAGCATCAGGTCCTCCATGCTGTGGGCCACCTCCACGACGTCGCCGTACTCCATGGACGCGGCCATCCCCTTGAGCGAATGGGCCCCCCGGAACAGGGCATCGATGCCGGCGCGGTCCGAGGGGGACTGCTCCAGGGCGACCACCGTGTCGTTGATGGTCTTCAGGTATTCCCTCGCCTCGGAGAGGAACAGGTTTCTGTACTGCGACATGTCCATGCGTTAGCCTTGGGCTGCTTCCTTGAGCACCCGGGCCACCAGCTCGGGGTTGAACGGCTTGAGGATGAAGGCCTTGGCGCCCGCCTCGGCTGCGGCGGTGGTGAGCGATTCCTGCCCGATGGCGCTGCACATCACCACCCGTGCGGCGGGGTCGAAGGCCATGATCTCCTGCAGCGCCTCGATCCCGGTCTTGTTCGGCATGACGATGTCCAGCGTGGTGAGATCGGGGCGGCACTCCTTGTACTTGGCGACCGCCTCCTCGCCGTCGGACGCCTCGGCTGCGACCTCGTAACCCTCTTCTTCCAGTATGTCGCGCAGCATTTTTCTCATGAAGAGCGAGTCGTCAACTATCATGACCGTGGTGGACATGGTTACCTCCTGGGTTGGTTCTGCTGTAATGTCGGTGTTCGCGCCGCCGCTGTTGCGGCCGCTATAGCCCCTGCTCCAGGTCGCAAAGGAGCGCCTCGAGCCGGAGCAGGCGAAACTTCCCCTGTTCCGTGGTGAGATGCGCCGCCGTCAGGGGGTCTTCCCCCGGCGACTCGTCGGTGATCGAGTCGCGGGTGATGATGGAGCTGACGCCGTCCACCCTGAGGGCCAGGCCGGCAACCCTGGCGTCCAGCACCAGGAGTTTCCCCGGCCCCCCCTCTGGGGCGCGCCCGAGGTAGAGTCCCAGGTCGACCAGCGCAGTCAGGGTGCCGTGGAAGTTGATCAGCCCGGTGAAGTGGCGCGGCGCGCGGGGGATCGGAAAGCTCGCCTGGGGCTCCATCACCTCGCTGATCTCCTGCAGGTTGCAGGCGAAACCCTCTCCGGCCGCGCTGAAAAGGAGGAAGCGTTCCTCCGTCACGGCAGCTCATCCCCTGCGACCTGGAATTTCTCCACCGAGCGGAGCAGTGCCTCGGCGAGCTTGCCGAGTTCCTGGGTCTGGAACACCATCTCCTGCATCGCGGCAGACTGCTCCTCGGTTGCGGCGGAGACCTCTTCGGTCGATGCGGCGTTGTCCTCGGCGAGCTTGGCGATCTCGTCCACCATGGTCACCATCTTCCCCGCGCCGTTGGTCTGCATCTGCGACAGGTCGGCGATGCTGTTCGCCTTGCGCTCGGTCTCGATGACGGTGGCGAGGATCTGCTTGAAGGAGTCCGCGGTGGTGTCGATGTTCTTCTTGCCGGCGACGATGCTTCGGGAACTCTCGGTGATGGTCTCCTGCAGTTTGCGGCTCTCCACCTTGACCAGGTCGATCATCTCCACGATGTCGTTTGCCGACCTGGCGCTGCCGTCGGCCAGTTTCCTGACCTCATCGGCCACCACGCCGAACCCCTTGCCGTACTCGCCGGCCCGCGCCGCCTCTATCGAGGCGTTCAGCGCGAGGAGGTTGGTCTGGCGCGCCATCTCGACGATGAAATCGGCGATCTTTCCCACCTGCTGCAGCTTGGTGTTCAGGTCGCTGAACTGCATGCCGATCAGTTCGACGCTGTCGAAGAAGCTTTTCATCCGCTCCAGAGAGTCGTTGGCGAGTTCGCCGCCGCGCTGCGCCGTGAAGCTCGTGTCGCGCGCCGCCTTGGCCGTCTCCTTGGCGCGCCGGGCCACCAGATCGACCGAGATCGCCATCTCGTGGATCACCTTGGAACCCCTGGAGACCATCTCCGCCTGGTTCTCGGCACCCCGGGAGATCTGCTCGATCGCCTGGGCCACCTCCTCGCTGGAGGCGTTTATCTGCAGCGCGGTCGAGGAGAGGGTGCGGGAGGATTCGGAGACGCTTTCCGAGGTCCCCCTGATCTGGCGCACCAGCGTCCTCAGGCTCTCCAGCATGGTGTTGATGGAAAGGGCCATGTCGTGGGTCTCGTCCGGGAAGCGCGTGGGGGGGATCTCCAGGTCGTAGGAGAGATCGCCCTGGCTGATCGACTCGGTGGCCCCCCGCAACAGCGAGATGTTCTTGGTGAAGCTCTTGGAGAAGAAGGAGCCCAGTATCAGTCCGATGGTAAGCGCCACCACGTAGGAGAGGATGTGGGTGATCTCGGGGGAGTAGTCGAGGAGCTTCACCCACGCAGGGACGAAGGCAACGCTTGCGACGACGGCCAGAAATCCTAGGATGAACTTGTACCCGATCTGGATGTACATATGGGCGGGGCTCCTTTAAACGTGAAAGGTGAAAGGTGAAAGGTGAAAAAATCTGTGAAAGGTGAAAAAATCTGTGAAAGGTGAACGGTGAATGGTGAAAAAAACGCCGTTTACCTTTCACCCTTCACCTTTCACCTTTCACGGTCTTTAAATGACGCGGTAGATCCGCTCCACGGGGCAGACGGTCCGAAAGCGCCTGCGGGCCGGGCCGAACAGGGTCTCGGATTTGCCGAGCACCAGGGTGCCGCCGCTTTTCAGGGCGTCGGCGAAGCCGTTCAGGATCGCTTCCTGCCTACTCCTCTCGAAGTAGATCAGCACGTTTCGGCAAAGTATCAGGTCGCACTCCTCGCAGACCACCTGGCCGTTCAGGTCGGCATGGTCGAAACTGACCAGGGAGCGGATCTCCTGGTTCAGCCGGAACCTCTCCCCCTCGGGTGTGAACCAGCGCGACAGCAGCTCCGGCGCCACCTCGGCCAGGCGGTCCGGGTGGTACAGGGCGCTTCTCGCGCCGGCGAGCGTCGGCAGGTCGACGTCGGTCCCCTTGATCGAGAAATGCCCGGCCGACAGCGCCTCGCCGTAATGCTCGCGCAGCATGATCGCCAGGCTGTACGGCTCCTCCCCCCCCGCGCAGCCGATGCTCATGAGACGGATCCCGGGGCCGCGCTCGTTAAGGAGCTCAGGGAGGATCTCGCGGGAGAGCTTCCGGAAGGTCGAGGGATTTCTGAAGAAATGGGAGACGTGGATGGTGAGCACCCGGAGCAGGTGCTCCTGCTCGGCGGGGTTTTCGGTCAAAAAAGCGCTGTACGCCTCGGGCGAGGGAGAGTGGGTGGCCCGGATCCGGATGTTGATGCGTCGCTTGACGCACTTGTCCTTGTACCCCTCCAGGCTGAACCCGGAATGCGCCTTTAGCACCCGCCCGATCGTCTCGAAGGTGGCGGGCGAAATTTCCGGGTCGCAGCCGCCCTGCACGCCGGTCACCATGGAGTGCCGCCGAGGGATGCCGCCGCGTGCCGTGCTGCTGGTGAAGTCCGGTTCATCTCGAAACCTCTGCTGGGAAAAATAATGAGGACGCAGACTTAGTCCAAAATTGATAGCATAACTCCCCGTGGAAAGTCAATCGGGGCTTGATGCCGCAAAGGAAAAGCCCCGCCTTTTTAATGGGCGGGGCTTTTTGTCAGGCTCAGGAAGCGAGGTAGGCGCTGATCTTTTCGGTGAGGGTGCGGTAGATCTTGCGGCACTCCTCCTCGTCGCGTTCCAGGAGCGTCACCCGGAACCCCAGCAGGCTCGTGTTGAAGGAGGAGAGCGGCACCACGCAGATTCCGGTGTGCGCCAGGATGTAGTAGACGAAGCGCTTGTCGGCGGCGACCCCGGGTGCGTTGACGATCCCCTCGACCAGCTGCCGCACCTCGGCGTTCTCGATCGGGAGCGTCTGGGTGTGGTTCAGGAACCCCTCGCGGAAGGGGACCGCCATGTAGAAGGCGCCGTTGGTCCTGTTGACGGAGAGCGCGGGGACCTTGCTGAGCGCGTCGTAGGTGATGTTGCTCATCCGCTCGTAGCGGGAGATCCTCTCCTGCAGGTAGATCTGGTAGTTCGGGTGCCGCATGATGGCCGGCAGGCAGCGCTGCGGCAGCGTCGTGGAGCAGACCTCGTTCATCTTGGAGGAAAGGATGGAGTTGATGAACTTCTTGAAGCGCGGGTCGCGGTCGCCGTTGTAGACCTCGATCCAGCCGCAGCGGGAGCCGGGCCAGGGGAGTTCCTTGGAGATCCCCTTCATGGCGATGGCGGGGACCTCCCCGATCAGGTCCGAGATCGGCACGGTGCTCTCGCCGTTGTAGACGATATTGCCGTAGACCTCGTCGGCGATGATGAACAGGTCGTAGCTCTTGGCGATGGCGACGATCCGCTTCAGGACCTCCGGCGGGTAGACCATGCCGGTCGGGTTGTCCGGGTTGATGATCATGATGCCGGAGATCTGCGGGTTGTACTTGACGTGGTTCTCCAGGTCCTCCATGTCGGGGAACCAGTTGTCCTCGGGCTTCAGCCTGTAGCAGACCGGAATCGCGTTGGCGTGGGACGCCTCGCCGATGGAGTGGGTGGTGTAGGTGGGGGAGGGCATCAGCACCCGGCATTCCGGCCTGAGGTTGCCGTACACCTTGGCGATGGCGTCTCCCAGTCCGTTGAAGAAGATGATGTCGTCGGGGGTGATCTGGGCGCCCCCCCTTTTATTGGTGATGTCGCAGACGAATGCGCGGGTTTCCAGCACCCCCCGGGTCGGGCAGTAGGCGTAGCTCTCATCGTCCATCGCCTCGGCCGCCACGATCTCCTTCATCCAGGCCGGGATGCACTCCCCCTTGACGATCGGGTCTCCGATGTTTTCCCAGTTGATTTTCACTCCGAAGCGTTGCACCTTCTCGGCGACTGTGACGATGTTTCTGATCTCGTAGGTCAGCTCTCCCGCGCCGGGAGCGACAATCTCATTGCGCATCTGGTTCCCCCCTAAAGGCAGTTTTCGTTTTTATGGCGTTTTCGTTACAGGTATCGGAATTAGAAAAATTCGGTTGCTTCGGTTGTCTCAGTGGCTCCTGCCAACTCTCCTCCCCCCGGAGGGGGGAGGTCGGGAGGGGGGAAGGCTGCGGCTTCGTTGGAAGCATCGGCCGAGTTCCCCCTCTCTAACCCTCCCCCTCCGGGGGAGGGGCGTTGGATGATCCGTTGTTCGTTCCGCTTTGGATACGAAAAAAGGCCGCGGGGGTCCCCCACGGCCTTCAGTTAAAATCTTGTGCTCTGAATTAGCAGTGGCGGCTCTGTAAAGGTCTGGCCGCTGCTGCTAGGTAGCTGCAATTTGGTGTAACACTGTTAGTTTGCATGGTTAGTTCGAATAGCATGGAGGTGGTGGAAAGTCAACGTTTTTCTGCTACTCCGGATCCTGCAGGGAGAGCGTGAGACGGCCGTCGCCGTCACGCCACCTGAACCAGCCTGCGGGGCTCTGGAGCCGTGCCCACTCCTCCTCGACCTGGAGGACCCGTACCGTCTGGTCCCGGGTCAGGACTCCGCTTGCGGGAGCTCCCTCGGCCGGCCCGCTCCTTAAGACGTAGAATCCCTTTTTCATCCCGGGGAGGATCCGCACCAGGCGACCGGGAAGGAATTCCCGCCAAGGGAGGTACTCCCAGGCGCGCGGCTGTTCGATCCACCCCTCGCGGCCGGCGTCGTCGTAGGCAAGCCGGGTCCAGCCGCCTTTGCGCGCGCTCACCGCAAGGAGCGGCTCTGCGTCGCTTCCGGCCAGCCGTGGGAGCGACGGGCCCGCTAGCTCGGCGACCCTCAAAAGCCCGGGCTCGTGGTACAGGACCAGCAGGGGAGCGCCGGCGCCCGGATCACCCTTCAGTGCCACTACGCCGCAGCCGCTGTAGGGACGCGGGCCCGCGGGGGCGGCATGAGCCGCAGCGGCACAGAGAACGAGCAGCAAAAAGGTGACAAGCCGGCGGCGGCGCATCTAGCGGAACAGCCCGCTGAGCCGCTCCAGGTAGCGGGCCGCCTCCGGGGCTCCCTCCTCGGGGGCGAAAGGAGCCTTCTCCTCTGCCGAAAAGGGGAGATAAGGCCCTGCTTTCACCTCCAGGAAGATGGTGCCGCTCTCAAGCGAGAGTGCGGTGTGATAGACGCCGTGCGGGAGGTCGGCCACTACCTGGCCCCCTGCCGCCTGCAGCAGGGCGCTCCCGGTCACCTCTCCGGAGTCGTCAAAGGTCACGATGCCCAGAGTCCCCCTCATGATGATCAGGGTCTCGTCCTTCTCCGGGTCCAGATGGCGGTGCGGCCGGATGTAGGAGCCGGGCTCGATCGCGTTGAAGAACCTGTGGCAGGCGCTCGCGTCGCTCGGGTGCAGGTTGTGATTCTTCCGGAGCCTGGGCGACTGCCGTGCCGCGGCCGATACGGCGTCCAGCACTCCGCTGTCGATGATCTTCATGCCGCTCTCCCCGTTATGCCTCGACCAGGGCGAACTCGTTTCCGTCAGGGTCTGCCACCACCGCCATCTTCCCCCAGGGGGTCCGCTCCAGCGGCTCGGTGAAGCGGGCGCCCTTCTCCTCGAGCCGGGCGCAGAGCTCCTCCAGCCCCTTCACGTTCAGGGTGATGCCGGTGTGGCGACCCACCAGCTTCTGGGCCGCCTCGTGCAGCGCGAGCGCCACCCCGAGCGAGGTCCCCTGCCCGGGAAGGAACTCCATCATGGTTTCGGTCTCCACCCCGGGTGCCAGCCCCAGCGCTTCCCGATAGAACTTGCGTGCCGCCGGAAAATCGCGCACGAATACAACTATGTTTTTAATTTTCTCTACCATGGGAACCACCTTAGATGATATGTTGTGACAGCGTTTTAATACATAGCAGAGTGGGCGGGAGCTGGCAAGCTGAATTCGTCGCCGACGGATGGCACGGCGCTCCGCCCTGGGGGGTCCCAGTGGAGCATGCATTTTCGCCGCGGGAGGTTTACGTCGCCTCCTCGTTCATGGCGCCGGTCGGGCGCTACAACGGCCGGGAGCGGGAGGCGCTGAGCTTTCTGGAGCTGGCGGAGAAGGCGGGTGAGCTCTTTGCCTCCAGCCGATTGAGGCGCGCCGATATCGATGCGGTCGTGGTCGGCTGCCAGAACCCGGTGGCGTTTTCGGGGGTGGACAACACGGCGGCCAAGGTCGCGGGGGTGCTCGGCATCTCGGGGGCCAAGTCGGTGCTGATCGACACCGCCTCCTCCTCGGGCGCCTCGGCGCTCGAGTACGCCTATCTGCAGATCGCCTCCGGCCGCTGCGACCATGTCCTGGCGCTCGGCATCCAGAAGATGAGCGACGTCCCCACCTCCAGGGCGACCGGTATCGTGGCCGGCGTGATCGACCGGGAGGAGGCGGAGTTCGGGCTCACCATGCCCGCCTGCGGCGCCCTGGTGGCGCGCTCGCTCATCGAGAGGCTGAAACTCTCGATCGAGGAGTGGACCGCCTTCTCGGCCCTTTTGACCCAGAGGGCACACCGCTTTGCGGCGCGCAACCCCGACGCCCACCTGAACTTCGAGATCCCGCTTGAGGAGTACTACCGGCAGATCCAAAGCGGCAGGAACTACCGCTACTGGTGGCCTTTGCGCTACCACGACTTCTGTCCCATGTCGGACGGGGTCGCCGCCGTGCTCCTGAGCGCGACCCCGCACGAGGTTATCGTCTCGGGGGTGGGAAGCGCCACCGACATTCCGACCATCGCCGACCGCCCCTACTTCCACAGCTTTCCGGCCACGGTGCGCGCGGCCGCCGAGGCGTACGCCATGGCGGGGATCAAGGATATCACCGGCTTCGCCGGCAAGATCCACGTCAACATGCACGATCCCTTCAACGGTTTCGGCCCGATCAACATGGTGGATCTAGGCTTCGTGCACAGGCGCCGCATCGTGGAGGGGCTTCTGAACGACGAGCTGACCGGCGAGCGTGGGAGCTTCCCGACCAACATCACCGGCGGTCTCAAGGGGCGCGGCCATCCCCTGGGCGCCACCGGCATGATCCAGATCGTCGAGAACCACAGGCTCATCATGGAGGGGGGGTTCCAGATGGGGCTGGCCCACTCCATCGGCGGGCCGATCAACAACAACGTGGTGACCCTTTTGGAGCGGACCAGCCACTACCGCGATCGGGCGCGGCCGGCCATCACCCCCTGGGGGCTCCCGCCCCTGGGCCGCATCAAGCCGAAGACGGTGAACCTCACCGAGCTCTTGGCGGGGCGGGGGGAAGTGGCAGCGCGCTTCGTCGCGGCTACCACCCGCTTCGATTTCAGGAACGGCGCACCCGAGGAGATCGTCGTCATCGTCTCCTGCCTGGTTTCCGGAGTCAGGTATTCCTTTCTGTTTGGCATCGGCGGCGAACATTACCGGGACGTGGTCCTGCTCAGGTCGGGCGACCCGGTGAGCCTGGAGCGGGCGGGGGACCAGATCCTGGTGAACCGGATTCCGGTGCGAAAGTTCTACCGCAAGACGGTGGACGGGGTGCTCGAGCTGGCCGGGTCCGGGTGGAAGAAGCTCACCGGCAACGGCTGACGCTTTGCCATTGACACCCGGTGCCATGCGGGTATATTAGCGAGCTGCCGGGACCAAAGCGACGGAGAACAGCCCCACTTGTCGTACGCCTTCATCAAAAGACTGACCGTCATCGCGCTTCCCGTGGCACTGCTTGCAGCGGCCTATGCCGCGCTGGACAGGATCCAACTGCTCCCCCAAGCGCAGAGGGAGCTCGCGTTCTACGCCCCCTATCTGGCGCTTTTCGGCGGGTTGGCGCTGAGCCTCGCCTTCAACCGGGGGCGGGTCTTTCTCACCCTCCTGATGCTCGGCCTGTTCTATCTGGTGGCGCGAAACTACCTGCCGCAGGGGGCGGTCGACTTCACCGCGCGCACCCTCTACCTCTGCTGCTCCGTCATCATCCCGGTGAACCTTTGCCTCTTTTGCTTCATGCGGGAGCGTGGCGTTTTCACCCGTGCCGGGAGGCAGCGGATCTTTTTTCTGGCAGCCCAGGCAGGCGCCGTTTTCTGGATCGTCCGCTTTCGGCACGACTACGGCGCCATCCCCGAGCTGATCGGCCGCCCCTGGATCAGGAGCGCTTTTCTGGAGGGGCTCGCGCTGCCGCAGTCGGGCCTGCTGCTCTTTCTCTGCGCCGGCCTCCTCATCTCGATTCGCGCCTTCAAGAGGCGCTATCCGATCGACGTCGCCCTCCTCGGCACCTTGATCGCCCTCGGCATCACCTTGAACCGGATCGGCACCGAGTTCGTCCCCGCGCTCTTCGTCACGTCGGCGCTCCTGCTCCTCACCATAGGCGTGCTGCAGGACTCGCACAGCATGGCTTTTTCCGACGATCTCACCGGGCTTCCCTCCCGGCGGGCCCTGAACGAGCAGGTTATGGGGCTTGGGCGGCGCTACGTGGTGGCGATGCTGGACGTGGACCACTTCAAGCGCTTCAACGATACCTACGGACACGACGTGGGGGACCAGGTGCTGAAGATGGTGGGGGCCAAGATTGCGGCAGTCAAGGGTGGAGGCAAGCCGTTTCGCTATGGAGGCGAGGAGTTCACCGTCATCTTCCAGCGCAGGGATCTGAAGGAGGTACTCCCTCATCTGGAGGAGCTGCGTCAGGCGATCGGCAGCTATCAGCTCTGGATCAGGGGCGCGGACCGCCCCAAGGAGCCGGAAGCGGGCAAGGCGAAGCGATCGGGCGGCGCAGGCAACGCCAAGGCGGTCTCAGTTTCCGTGAGCATCGGGGTGGCTGCCTCGGCAGAGGATATGAGGAGCCCGGCGGAGGTGATCAAGGCTGCCGACAAGGCGCTTTACCGGGCGAAGCAGCGCGGCCGGAACCAGATTGCCAGTTGAGATAACCGGTGTGTGCTAAATATCGAGTTCCTGGACCCGCTGCAGATTGGCAGTAGTCGGAAATGAAACAAAGAATTGAAAACGGTAAGGAGAGATGCAGAACATGTTTAAAATACTCGGAGTCATTTTCGCACTTTTCGTCCTCCTCTTCATCGCGATAATCATCGAGGAGAGCTTCCTCGGTGGCCGCCGCAGGAGACGGCTGGAGCAAAAGGCGCGTGACGCGCAGAAGGCCGCAGAATAATTGAGCAGACACCCTCCCGACCTTTCCCATCCCGATTGCCGGTGATCTTCGCCTTACTTTTCCCCCCTCCCTTGATGGGAGAGGCGGTTATCTAGATTAGCCACCAACCCGCCTGAGGCACGTTTTGTCGGAGAGGGACTTTACCTAGCTGCAACGCTCCTGATACCTGATCCCCCCCTTTGACAAAGGGGGGACAGGGGGGATTTGCCTTTCAAGTTCCTCGGAAGCCAATCTTCCGCTCTTCAGGTCCCTCCCCCTTCAAGGGGGAGGTCAGGAGGGGGATGGGGGTGTTTCTGCGCCGGAGCTGCCCCATCCCCACCCCCACCCTCCCCTTGCACTGCCATTAAGTTAAGCGCGATTCCGTGAATCATGTAGGGTGGGCCGTGCCCACCATCAGGATGCGGTTGTGGTGGGCACGGCCCACCCTACCTCTCATTCCCTTAACTTAATGGCAGTGCCCTCCCCTTGAAGGGGGAGGGGGCTGAACAGCGGAAGATAAGCACTAATCGGGTAACTTAATGGCAGTGGGGGCGGGGGGAGGGGGTGTTTGCGCAGTTTGCGGGAGATTCGTACCGATCAGGTTTTTTTTTAACTGTAGCTTGACATCTTGTAATTAGCTGCAGTATTTTAGCTCCATTTAATGCATTCCGACATTCCGCTGCATGCATAGTCGCCGGATGGCAGATATTGCCGTTTAGACCCTGTCATGCGATAGAAGAGATAGTCGAGCAAAGCGGCGGCGAGAGTGCTTAGGTCGGCTGAATCACCGCTTTGCCACGTACACTAGCGAGGGTGAAATGTTAATCCAAGGTGGCTTCAGGCATGTGAAAGAATCGGTGACCGCCGACGAGTTCTTGAAGTTCCTGGCCGACGAGGCGCCCGACGGGCATTACTTCGTTGCACAACCGCCGCCGGGAATACTGATGACCGCAGCCATAGACTGGAGGGTGATCGTGTCGGACAGTGCCTCCATCGATGCCCTGGCGACGGCGCTTTGGAGCGGTTACGAGTCGATGGTGAAGCCGCTCGAAGATGAAGGGATGGGGCGCAGCCCGGACATTTTCGTCCAGATCAAGAATCTCAAAGGCGAATGCGACGAGTTTACTTTAGGAAGGGACTTCGATAAGAGGGATGGATTCGTGCACAGGGTAAGGGAAAGTGCTGCGGTACTGTCACCCAAAGATAAGGAATTAGCCCTTCGGCGCGAAATCGAGACCACAACGGGATCCGATTACTGGCAGAAAATCCGCCAGACCGGTGAACGCCGGCTTGATTCATCTGGACCGGGACATGGTAAAGCCGTCTTCCCTGGTCCAGAGCCGACGTGAAGATGCCCGTAGCGTGCGCCTTTGCACGGCATCCATAGCCGTAGCGGATTGCCTGGATACACCACTTGGCTCCAAACCCTGGAGTGCAGCTAGTTCGCCTGACTCAATTTCTGCAGTCTGCTTGGCCCCCTTCTCCATTTCCCCCGTCTCCGCCCTGTCGAGTTTCAGCGCATGCACGGTAACAGCGAGTGCAGTGCACGACAGCGCACAGAGCGCCTTCCAGGTGAATGCAGGCGGATTCGCCTCCATCCCGTCCATGGTTGCGCGCAAAATTTCCGGTATGTAAAACTGCATCAAAGGTTCCTCCCGTATGGCAAGGCTGCAGCACCAAATCTCACACGCAGCAGGTCCTTCCTTCTCTCGAATTAAATGAGTGGTGTCGATCCTCGACTAGTGTAAGCAATTCCGCCTAATCCCATCGCCCGGAGGGCGAGGGGGAGTTTGTTCCAGCTTCGAAGGAGTGCAATTCGATTCAGCTAAGATAGGATCGGGGACGGCTGAAGATCACCGTCACTTCAGCTTATCGGCGGGCCGGAGGGTTACTTTAGCGCAGTGGAGGAGGAGGGAGACGGATGCTGGGGTACGGGCGTTGCTGACCTTTCTGTCAGATCAGCATCTTGCGCCACACCTCGACCACGGTGCCGATGGTCCGCGTGCCGCTGTCGGGGCGAAAGGGGGCGTAGACGGGATTGTCCGGGGCGAGAAAGACCTCGTCATCCTTCACGCGGTATCTCCTGAGGATCGGCTCGCCCCACCGGTTGTTAACCAGGATGATGTCGCCGCTCTTTTTGTCGCGGCCCGGCTTGAATATGACCAGGTCGCCGTCGCGGATGGTCGGGGCCATGAAGTCACCATAGCAGACGATGGCGTAGCAGCCGTCCGGCAGGTTGGGGACCGATACGTAGCCGCGTATCTCCCCGCCAACCTCAGGGAACTGCGCCGGAATTACGTCAAGAAGCGGCGCCCGCGCGCCTGTTTGGCTGGCGGCTTCAGCCGGACCCGTGAAGGTCTCGCCGGTGCCATGCTTGAGCCAACCGGGGTTTATCCGATGGGTGTGGGAGAGGGCAATCAGCAGCGTGTCCGAAGGGCGTTTCCTGCCGGTCTCGATGCCGCTCAAGAATCCCTGCACGATGCCGAGTGAGGCGGCAAATTCCTTCTGCGTCAGGCCCAGGGCGAGACGAGCCTTTCTAATACGCGTGCCGGTTTCCAACTGATATTCCATCGAGGTCATTATATCTCCAAGAAATATAAATATTACTCATTTAATGGACTTGACATGTTCCGAGAAACTGCTATATTTCCGCAAAAATGCATGGAAGATTGCCGCCAGCGTGGGGGCAAGGTTAACAGCTTTCGCAAGCTTGTGCAACGAAAAAAATTTCTATGAGATACTGAGGCCTGGAGGGGTGGGGAGGAAACATGGGAGGGAGCATGCAATCGGCACATTTGCGTTTGTACGAGATTACCCAGTCTGTGAAGGGGGATCCTTTAGGGAACGCCTTGATGGATGAGGTGCTCACGACCTGCTTTGACCACGCCCTTGGAAACCGCGGGGCTTTGGAAAGGCTCATTGCGGCAATGAACCGATTCAACAGCTACCTGTCGGGGTACGCCCCGCCCGTCTCCTTGGGGCTGTTCCGCGGGACGCCGGAGGAGATCTCCGCCTGGGCCGAACAGTTGACCAGCCAGATCCTCTCCAACAACGAGCAGTAATACCGTGAAAGGTGAAAGGTGAAGGGTGAAATACTACCACCCTAAAAGGCGCCTTCGCCTGTGCCTGTGCCTTGACTTTGCGCCTTCACCATTCACCATTCACCTTTCACCATTCACCTTTCACCTTTCACGGTACTTCGCCCAGCACGCCGGTGGCCCAGGCGAGATTGACCAGTGAAACCTGGTAGTCGCGGCGGGCCCGGGCCAGGTTGCTTTGGGCCTGTACCAGGTTCAGTTCCGCATCCTCCACCTCCAGCCTGATCTTTACCCCGAGTTGATATCCCTGTTCCGCCATGGCGAGCAGACGCTCCGCCTGCCTCACCGTGCCGGTCAGCGCCTTGACGATCTGTTCCGCCTCCGTCACGCCGAAACCCGCGCCGCGCACCTCAAGCGATACCGAGTCGAGCTGCTGCGCCTCTTCCAGTTCCCTGGTCCTCAGGTCGCTCCTTGCCTGCTGCACCTTTCCCTTGGTCCTGAACCCGTCGAAGAACGGGAAGGTGAGATAGACGCCGACGTCCCAGGCCGGGCCGTTCCAGCTCCTTCCCGCCGCTTCCAGCTGGTGCCAGCCGACTCCCCCCGCGAGGTCGACCTTCGGCTTGTCCTCTGCGGAGGCTATCTGCAGCAGTTCCCGGTAGATGCCGACCCGGTGCCGCGACTCGGAGAGTTCGGGACGCATCTGGCGCGCCGTCGCAAGCGATTGCTCGAACGGCGGCAGGACCACCAGCGCCCCCTCCAGGGAGCCGGTCACGTCGATCTCCGCCCCGCTGTCGACTGCCAGCACCAGGCGCAGAAGCTCCTTCGCGGTCCGGATCCTGTTTTCGCTGCGGATCAGTTCCGGCCTTGCGTTGTCGACGGCAACCTGCGCGGCCAGCAGGTCGTAGTCGGTGGCAACGCCGGCGGCGAGCCTCTTTTGGGCCTCCGCCTGGTGCCGCTCCTTTTGCTGCAGGTTGGAAAATGCCAGGGCCCGCAGCTCTTTTGCCAGGAGTACGTCGTAGAAGGCGACCGTCACGTCCCTGCGTGCTCCCTGCTGGAACAGGCGCAACTGGTCCTCGGCGGTCTTGAGCCCTTCCTTCGCCCCTCTGATCGCGGCGCCGATCTTGCCCCAGCTGAAAAGCGTCTGGGTCAGCCGCAGCTCCGCGCCGCGCGTCCGGGTGCCGGCGATCCCTCCCATGAGAGCGCTCTGGCTCTCGTCCCGGCTGTAGGCTGCGGAGGCGTTCAGGGAGAGCCCGGGTAGGGCGGCCGCCCGCTCCTCCAGATACCTCCCCTGGACCAGGTCCCCGAAGGCGCGTGCCTTATGGATGTCCCGGTTTTGTTCCATGGCGATGGCGAGCGCGTCATCCAGGGTGAGCGTCCTTACGGCAGCGGCCCGGGAAAGAGCCGGGGTTAGAGCGATGGCAAGGCAGAGGCAAAGACAAAGACCCCATCCCCACCCCCGCCCTCCCCTTGAAGGGGAGGGAGTATTCCCAAGTATGGTGGCAAACTTTTTCTGTGTATTTTGCAGTCTAGGCATGCTTCTCATTCCCCTTCCATTTGCGCTTGAGCCAGCCGCTCAGATCGTCCAGCACCGTGTACATGACCGGCACCACGAGCAGGGTCAGTATCGTCGAGGTCAATAGGCCGCCGACCACGGCCCGCGCCATCGGTGCCCGCATCTCGGCGCCGCTCCCCAGCGCCAGAAAGAGCGGCATCATGCCGAAGATCATGGCGAGAGTGGTCATGATGATCGGGCGGAGCCTGGTCCTCCCCGCCTCTATCACCGCCTCGAACCTGGGCGACCCTCTTTGCTGCAGCACCTTGGCGTAGTCCACCAGCAAGATGGCGTTCTTGGTGACCAGCCCCATCAGCATGATCAGGCCGATGAGCGACATGATGTTCACGGTGTCGCCGGTAAGCTTCAGCATCCCCGCCATGCCGACGATGGAGAGCGGCAGGGAGAGCATGATGGCAAACGGCTCCAGGAACGACTCGAACTGCGCCGCGAGGATCAGATAGACGAATACGATGGCGATGATCAGCGACTCCGCCATGTAGCCGAAAGACTCCGCCATGTCCTCGGCTTCCCCCGAAAATCCGACCGAGTAGCCGGGCTGCATCGGGACCCTGGCAGCAGCCTCCTTCACCTTCGCCACCGCGGTCCCGATCGGGACGCCGTCCAGGTTGGCGCTGATGGTTACCAGCCGGGAGAGGTCGCGCCGGTTGATCTCCGAAGGTGTGTTGCTGACGGCGTAGGTGGTGAGATTGCCCAGCGGCACCAGGGTGGTCTCGCCCCCCTTGGCGACGGCGAGCTTCAGGTTTCGCACCTGCTGCGGGTCCCGGCGCAGGCTCTCCGGGAGCCGGACCCTGACGTCGACCGCGTCCCCATCCTCGTCCTCGTAGGTGGAGACCGCCTCGCCCCCCACCAGCCGCGAGACGGTGGAGGCGATGTCGCTGGTGTTGACGCCGGCGTCCCGGGCGCGTTCCCGGTCCACCGTCATCCGGTACTCCGGGATGTCGTGGTCGAGCGTCACCTCCAGGTCGACGAGCCCCGGTATCCGGTGGATCTCCTTCTTGAGCGCCGCCGCGTAGCGCTTCAGCGTCGGGATGTCCTCCCCTTTCAGGTTGACCTGGAGCGGCTTCTGCCCCCCCATGTCCCCGACCCGCTCGATGGAGATGGTGACCCCCGGGACCTTCTGCAGCTTTTCCCGGAACTCGCGCTGCACCTGCTCCTGGCGCCTCTTCCTGAGATCCTTCTCCTTCAGCTTGACGTACAGCAGCCCGTCGCGCACCGTGCCGGAGTCGCCGGCGCCGATGGAGGCGTAGGTATGCTCCACCTCGGGGATGCCGGAGACGGCCGCGAGCACGGCCTTCAACCGGTCCGAGCTCTCTGAGATGCTGGCGTCGGGTGCGGTCTTGAAGACCACCTGGAACTCCCCCTTGTCCTCGTTGGTCATGAAGGAGGACTCCAGGGTCGAGAAGATGAAGATCCCCACGACGAAGGAGGCAAACGCGAGGCCGAGCACGCTCTTTCTGTGGCGTAGCGCCCAGGAGATGGCGTTCTTATACGAGTCGGCCCAGGCGTCGAAGCGGTCGTTGAAGCGGTCCAGGATCCGCGCCAGCCCCTTTCTCCTCCCCTTGAGCGCGATGGCCGGGTCGTGCCAGCGCGAGGAGAGCATCGGGTCCAGGGTGAAGGAGACGAAGAGCGACACCAGCACGGCGAAGGCCACCGTCATGCCGAACTGGAAGAAGAAGCGCCCGACGATGCCGCGCATGAAGGCGACCGGAACGAAGACGGCGATGATCGACATCGAGGTGGCGAAGACGGCGAGGCCGATCTCGGAGGTGCCGAACCTGGCCGCGGTCATGTGGTCCTCGCCGCGCTCCAGGTGCCGCACGATGTTCTCCCGGACCACGATGGCGTCGTCGATCAGGAGCCCGATGGCCAATGAGAGCGCCATCAGGGTCATCACGTTAAGGGTCATCCCCATGGCGTTCATGATGATGAAGGAGGAGATCACCGAGATCGGGAGCGTCAGCCCGGTGATCACGGTGGAGCGCCAGGAATTGATGAAGCAAAAGACGATGACGATGGTGAGCAGGCCCCCGATCAGCATGGTCTCCTTGACGTCGGCGAGCGATTCCCGGGTCGGGATCGAGGCGTCCCGCACGATGGAGAGCTCGACCCCGGCCGGAAGCTCCTTGCGGAGTTTGTCGACGCTCTTTCTCACGCCGTCGACCACCTCGACCATGTTGGCGCCCGACTGCTTCAGGATGTCGAGCGCCACCGCAGGCTCCCCGTTGATGAGCGCGAGCGAGCGCTGCTCCTCGGCGCCGTCGCTGATCTGCGCCACCTCGGACAGGGTGATGCCGCGTCCCGCCCGCTCCGCGATCACCATGTCGCGGAACCCCTCGACGCTATCCGGCTTGCCGGAGATCCGGATCGGGTATTCGTTGCCGCCGTGGGTGAGGCGCCCCAGCGGGGTGTTGACGTTCTCGCTCTTGAGACCCGAAACCACCGCGTCTATGCCGAGACCGAGCGCATAGAGCCTGGCTGGATCGATGGTCACCGTCACCTCGCGCTTGGCGGAGCCGACCATGTCGACCTTGCCGACCCCGGAGACGTTCTCCAGCCGCCGCTTGATCCGCTTCTCGACCAGCGTGGTGAGCTCCTTGCCGCTCAGCCCCTTACCCTTCACGGCGAGGGAGACCACCGGCAGGGCGTTGAAGTCGAGCTTCTGGATGATCGGCTCCTCGATCCCGTTCGGGAGGTTCCCCCTGATGGCGCCGATCTTGGCGCGCGCCTCCTGGGAGACCTCGTTGATCTTCTCCTCCAGGCGGAACTCGACCACCACGGTGGAGACGCTCTCGCGGGAGTAGGACATCACGTGCTTCACCCCGGCGATCTGGTTCACCGCCTCCTCCACCTTCTTGGAGACCTCCCGCTCGATGCTCTCGGGGGAGGCGCCCGGAAACCTGGTGACGATGGAGATGACCGGAATCTCCACGCTCGGGAACATCTCCACCGAGAGTCGCCGGTAGGAGAAGAGTCCCAGGGTGACCAGGGCCAGCATCAGGACCGCGGCGAAGACCGGGCGTTTTATGGAAAGGTCGGACAGAATCATGGGTTGCTTCCTTATTAGATGCAGGTATAAATCCGAAGGTGCTGAAATCTCCAACTCATTAGCCCCGATCTATCTCAGAAATACCCCCTCCCCTTCAAGGGGAGGGAGGGGGTGGGGATGGGGCACGGTTGGCGCAAACCCCATCCCCCTCCTGACCTCCCCCTTGAAGGGGGAGGAATGTGGAAAAAAGGGGAGAAGTTGGTTGAACGGGTGTTGCTGGGCACGAAACCTCGCTACTTCGCCGCGGCGTTGGCGACCAGCACCTGGTCGCCGTCCTTGATGTTGAAGCCGCCGCGGCTCACCAGCTGCTCGCCCCCCTTGAGGCCGGAGGCGATCTCAACCAGGTCGCCGGAAACCGCGCCGGTTGCGACTTCACGCCTGTGCGCCACTCCGCTTTCCACCACGAACAGCGAGCCGGTGCGCTGCTCCAGATCGAGCCCGGTGAGCGTGCCGCGCGGCACCTGGATCACCCCCTTTCTGGAGCCGGTGACGATCTTTCCCTTGGCGAAGAGCCCGCCCTTCAACTGCTCCGGCAGGTTCGGCACCTCGGCGATCACTTTCAGCGAGCGGTCCGCATCGTCGACGCTGGGGTTTATGAACATCACCTTGCCGGTAAAGATCCTGCCCGGGACGCCGTCCGTTTCGAACTGTACCGGCTGTCCCAGTTTTACCGCCGACATCTGCGATGAGGGGACCGTCACGGTCAGGTTCATGAGCCGGTTGTCCACGATCCTGAAGATCGGTTTGGCCGCTGCCGCGTCGCTGGTCAGCGAGCCGAGGTTCACGTCCTTTAGCGCCACCACGCCGTCGATCGGGGAGCGGACCAGTCCCTTGGAAAGCCGCGCCCGGGTCTGGGCCAGATCCTCCTCGCCGGCCCTGACCTGGGCCTTTGCCGCCTCGATGCGCGCCTTGGACGCCTCGCTGTCGGAGAGGGAATCGTCGACCGACTGCTGGGTGGCAAGACCCGCCTCCTTGAGCCTCAGGACCCGCGCCCTCTCACGCTCGCTGCGGTCCGCTGCGACCCGCGCCTCCAGGAGAGACGCCTTGGCGCTCTCCAGGTTCGCTGCGGCCCGCTTCACCAGAGCCTCAGTCTCGGCGAGCGCTATCCGCGCCAGCGGCTGACCCTTGCGGACCCGAACCCATTCGGTGACGTAGAGCTCCTTTACCAGCCCCGGAATCTCCGTCTTCACCTCGGCCTCGACCTTGGGAGAGAGCACGCCGGTCACCTCGATCCCGTCCACCAGGTCCGCCCCCGTCACGGTCATCACCTCCACGGCGACCCGGGGGGCTCCCGTCGCCGGTTTGGCTTCACTACTCTTGGAGCAGCCGGTGCCCCCTCCCAGCGCCAGGCAAAGCGCTGCGGCCATCAATCCGCTGTTCAACCCGTTCATATCTAACTCCTTCCAGTGCAGTTGCCGGTTACCTTTGGTAAGTCCGTTGTGGTCCATCTCGTTCCCAAGCTCCAGCTTGGGAACGAGAAAAGCTGGAGCTTGGGAACGAGAAAAACTTAAGGTGTCCCCTCGCCCTCCGGGAGAGGGGCAGGGGTGAGGGCGTTGCCCAGGTGATGATCGGTCTATCAGTCGAAACTGGTAGAAAGCTCCTCGGTCTGCTTCGGCATTATAGCTCCCGGGAGGCTCCCTCACCCCGACCCTCTCCCGGAGGGAGAGGGAGAGTTTTATTGGAGTCTGGTTCAAGTTGGGGAGGCGGCCATCACCTGGGAGACATAAATCGATATGATGCCGAACCCGTTGGGGCACCCCTTGCGGGCGCCCTCTCTACTTTGCCATGCCGCGCATCAGCAGGCGGAGCAACCGAACCATCCCGTCCCTGTCCAATTTCGATTCCCTTCCGGAGAGCTGCTCATTGATGGCGGATGTCAGTATGGCGATGACAGCCCTGGCCCCGTCGACGCTGTTTTCCCTCAACTCGCCGCTTGCCACCCCGGCGCTCACCAGCCGATGGATCAGCTCCATCATCCTGATGAAATAGGCCTCCAGATCGAACTGCGGCGCCCCCTGCGGCGGACCGAAGTAAATGGCGTAGATCAGGCGGACCTCAGGAAGCCTTTCCAGCGAAGCGTCGAACAGGTCGCTGCAGAACTGGAGGATGCGCTCCTGCGCGGAGGCCTCAACGGAGACGCTCCTGGCGGCAAGCGACTCGAAGGTGCCGTAGGAGTTCTGCATCAGCTCCAGGTAGATCCCCTCCTTGTTGCCGAAATAGTAGTAGAGCACCGGTTTGGTCACCCCGGCAGCCTCGACGATCTCCCGGACCGACGCGGCAGCGTACCCCTTCTCGTTGAAAAGGGTGAGGGCGGCCGTCAGAAGCCTTTCCCTCGCCCCTGGTTCCGGCTCTATTTTCCTGGTTGCGGACGTCATTCTCTCTCCTTACCTAATGCTAGCCAATGCTCGTACCTTCGTATACTCAACGGTAAGTAGCCTGTTGGCGCATCGCTGTCAACAGAAAAGTCTACCGAGCGGTGCATGCGTTTTGGCGAGAAATTCTCTTTAGAGATGAAGGTACGACCACTAAGGCAAAGTGCAAGAATGGGCAAGCAGTTCCAGGGTGGGTAAGCGTCAACCTCGGTCTGGTAAGAAGTAAGCTATCAGACTTGATCTTTAGCTATGACTGATACCGCGCGCCAATCCCCGTCTGAGTGGGGCCGACGGCTCTACCTCCTTTGATGCCTGCAAGTCTGAGCTACTGTCACCTCTATGTCCGTGAGGATCTGTTAAGGCCTTCAGTCAGAGCGGCATATCCAGGAACTGTCATAGGCTAAGGTAAAATAAATTAATGCTTGACAATCTATAATTTTCACCCATTATTGCTATCCAATGTGATCTAGCTAAGTATTTACTTATAGAGCAGGGCGTTCCTGCTACCAAGGATTGACCGCCAGGGTCCATTGTCCCCTGATGGGAAGGAGGGATGATCATGTCCGTTATATCACGAACGTTTTCGACAGTTTCACTATTGGTGTTTGCCACCACTGCAATAGCAGCAACGCAAGCAGATATTGACCAAGCCCGAAATAAGGGGCTAGCTTGGCTATACATCAGCCAGAAAGGCGATGGTAGTTGGAGAACCGCCGGTGGCTTAGAGATCCAACCCACCGCCGCAGTGCTCGAAGCCCTTCTCAATGCCGGAGTCACAAGGGGGCGTGCCTTTGCCATGGCCCAATCCTGGCTCACCAATGCTGATTCCATATCTACCGATAGCCTTTCCCGCCAGGGTGTAGCCCTATACAAAGCCGGCGCCAACGTCACCGCGCTCATGACTCGCCTCACCGGTATGCGTCACCTCCGAACCAATAGCTGGGGTGCCTACGACCAGTACTACGGCAGTTTTCCAGATACCTCTCTCGCCCTGGACGCATTCTCCATCACAAAAACAACCTTCTCCAATACCGGTTTCTCCCTCGGCTTCATCGCCGCTAGCCAGAACACCGATGGAGGTTGGTCCTACACCTCAATCTATGGCGAACCAGGAACATCGGTCAGCCGGGTAGTCCCCACCGCTCACAACATTATCACTTTAAGCCGTTACAACGCCGATTGGATTGTCGACACCAATATAACCAACGGTATCAACTTCCTCTTTGGTCGGCAAAAGGCAGACGGCGGCTTTGCCGGCGATCTGGCAGCAACGGTTGGCAGTCCCTATGAAACTGCGCTTGTCTATCTGGCCCTAAACGAAGCTAAAAACGCAGGTAACGCCACTGCCGTTGCCGCCCAGACGGTCATGGCAAACGCCCGTAATTTCCTGATTTCGCAACAGCAGACGGACGGGTGTTGGAATGACGACCCTTTTATGACCGCCTTGGTCCTCCAAACCCTACCAACAGCAACTCTTTCAGACAGTGACAATGACGGCATCCCCGACGCAATCGAGGCATTGCTTCTCACTAACCCGATAGTTGCCGACGGTCGCAACCTCGTCAAGGGGAATGGCGACAGCGTTCCCGGTATCAACTCTTCCGTGCTCCTAGCCACCATTCTGGTCTACCGGCCTTTCAGCATGTCCCTGACCGTTAGCGGTGGCACCGCTCCTTATAGCTGGAGCCTCGTGTCGGGCGGCCTTCCCTCTGGCCTCTCACTGGGCAGTTCTAACGGCATCATCTGTGGTACCCCAGTGATGAAGGGGGCCTTCAACTTCTTCTACAAGGTGAGCGATACGACCGGTCTCAGCACCAGCACAATGAGCCAGATTATGGTGGAGTCTTTGCCGATCCTGGTGACAACACCGACCATCAGCTACTTTGATACTCTTCAGTCGGCCTACGCCGCCCAGTCGGACGGCGGCACCGTTACCATGCTAGTCGTGGACGGGACCATGAACGAGGGTCTCACATTGGACCGTAATGTAATTGTGACGCTCGCGGGCGGTTATGACGACATCTTCACCAACCGGACCGGTGCCACCGCTCTGGCCGGCCCTCTTACAATTATCGGAGGTTCGGTCACCGTGAACGGTATCTATATTAAATGACTTCGGACAACACAGCGGAGAAACTTGTATGAAAGTTGCTATGTCAATTTGTCGCGGACGGTTCATAACCGGTTTGGTTCTGCTGGCCCTTGGACTCGTCTCCGCAACCGCCCGTGCCGAGCATCGCGACGCCATGCCACTGCCGGATGAAGTAGTCTCGCAGATTGTCGAGCAGCAGCACGGAAGGGATGATCCGCTAGCTCTGGCGCTCAGCCATCACCTCGACGAGGCGGCAGTACTTCTCCGGCAGATCGAGGAAGAGACGACAACTGATGATGCTGGCTTTGCAACTAAGCGTATGCTCCTGGAAGCTAAGGCTAACGAACTCGGAGTAGTCCGTGCCGAATTGCGCACTAGGTTTGCGACAACCAGAGAACGACTGGTATCCCTGGGGCTGACCGAACAAGTAGATGCATGGGATATGCTACGGGGCAAGGTAGAAGAGCGCTTCGAGCGGTTAGGCCGGTCATTGGAAGAGGTGCGGACCGCACCGGACATGAATGGCCGGGGCAAAGCAGTCAGCAGTGCTCGCAGCGTCCTGCATGATCTTCATGGGAAGAGGCAAGAACAGGGCCAAGTCGGTAGCGTGCCGCTTCCCACATGGACTTTTGAGAAACGTCCGTCCCGGCCTCCAGACTACGATCATGCTGCTCCACCTGCCTTTCTCAGCTCTAAAACGCGTCCCCTAAACAACATATATGCCTTTAACGGAAATACTCTCCTGGCTCCGGAGCCCGACCCAGTGCCGGGAGAGGCGTCAACCTGCGGATACACTGGTGCTGATCTGGCAGTGAGTTGGGGGGTAAAGTGGAATGACGGCGATATCAAGCTGCTAGCGAAACAGCTTGGATACTCTGCGGCCAGAATCTTCGAATACGTTGCTAATGAAATCCAGTTTGAACCGTATTATGGTTCACTTAAGGGAGCCACTGGCACTTTGGTTGCCAAAGCAGGGAATGCCACCGACCAGGCCTCGCTCCTCATTGCGCTGTTGCGGGCATCCAACATACCGGCCCGCTACGTCAAGGGGACCGTCAACTCTGCCAATGAAGACAGGTTGCTGCGCTGGCTGGGCGTTAAAACCCAGACTGCTGCGGCCGAAGTACTCAGAGAGGGGGGTATTCCACAATACTTCAATTCCAGCACCGGCACTTTGCAGTTCACCCACGTCTGGGTCGAAGCTTGCGTCCCTTACGCTCATTACCGGGGGGCGAAAGTCGACAACGCAGGCCACCGCTGGATACCGCTTGACCCCAGCTTCAAGGATAAAAGTTACCAGGACGGGATTCGGATCAACGTCAATTTCGACTACGGCACATATATGGCCACCCGCAGCAACACTCTGCCGTTCGAAGCCTATGAACAGCAGGTGGAAAGTACTGTCAAGAGCATATCACCCAACAACGTTCTGGAGGACGTGCCCTACAAGGGGGTGCTACTGCAAAAGCGTGTGGACATCCTTCCCGCCTCGCCCCCCTATGAAATAGTTAACTTCCAGGCTTGGGAGGGTGGAATAACCTCCGACACGGCAGAAGTGCCTGGCAGCCACCAAGTCACGTTTGAGGTTAACGTGAAGAACGGTGGTGGCCATTGGCTGACCGGTTGGACCTTCTTCCTTCCGGGTCGGGCCATGACGCGAATAACCCTTAAATACACAGGGCTAACCCAGACTGACAAGGACAACCTCGCTGCCTGGAAGAGCGACACCTTCCTCGACTCGAACATCCCCTGTACGATCCAAGTGGTGCCGCACATCACCCAGGAAGGGATTGGAAGGGTATCGGGATCCGTCGCCGTTAACCTCTGCACCCAGGACAACCAACTGACATTGGACATCAAACTTAAAGAGCTCGCCCTTGATGGGAATTGTCCCACGACCTATAATCCAATCTTACCCTCACCATGCTATCTCAACCACGTGCTTTACAAAAACATCGGTGCAGCCGACTATCATGCACTGCTGGCTTACGCCTTTCAGACCTCGGACGATCACCTGTCCACCCGAAGCAAAAAGCTACTGAACTCGGTCAGGGCCAACGTCAATCCCATGACCAACGAGGATGAAACCACAGGGGAATTCCTGAATATCGTGGGACTCAAGTACCTGCGCTACATCTCTGCAGCCAACAAGCGCATCGGTGAACTGGACGGCGGCACGGGCGAGAGCGGAAACCATCTGGGACTTGCCAGTACCCGAGCCAAGGTCAATTATCTCTTCGATCTTCCTTTTGCGGTCTACAGGAAGGGTTTTCTTATCGATATGCCAGGTTGCGTTTCTCGCAATCTCGACATTTCAACCGGCGAACCAGTTTGGAAGACCTTCCAACTATCGGGCTACACCGCTTCAGCTTACGAGGCCTATATCTGGCAGGAGAATGCCCGTCTCGACGCTGTCTCAACCATTCGTGGCATCCAGTACGCCAAAGAGACCGGTATCGAAGTGCTGACCCTCACCAGTGCTAACTGGAGTGTCTTGGGAGACGCTACCTCGTGCGGGGATACTAGGAGTCAGTGCTACAAGCTCACCCACAACAGCAATTCCGGTCTCAACTACAGTTACACGGAACGTAGCGATATTTATAATAACTACATATCACAAGGGCATACCGTAACCATGCCCCGTAGCCTGATTCAGTACCAAAACTGGAAAGGACCTGTTTATATTGCTGAGAAGGATAGTATCGCCGTGGACGGCAAAATGTCTGCCACTTACGCCATTAACAATAGTGCCGGCGGCGAAACGGTATCCGACCCGGTCAGTGTGGATTATTCCACAGTCACCGACAGCGGCTACGTGCAGGCGAGTACCGGCACAACCACTACAACTGCAGTAGTCTCGGTGGGCGACGGCACCATTAGCAACGGACAATCACAGTACAATACCGAAAGCGGTGACCCGGTCAACATGGTCACCGGCAACGTCTACCATACCGAACGGGACATTTCGCTGAAGGGCCGGGGTGGACTGCCGTTGGTTTTTGAGCGTTCCTACAATAGCCGCAACCCGCAGAAGGGCCCTCTCGGTTACGGCTGGACCCACAGCTTCAACCACTACCTTACTTTTGTTGTGACGAACGGCGTCACCTCTGCGGTAAGCTGGACCGACGGCACCGGTTCCCAAAAATTGATTAAGGTGACCGGCAACGGTGCCGGAGTTCCGATTGGCAGCACCTTTACCCCACCAAAGGGCTTCTATTTTAAGATGGCACGAGGCACAGATGGCAAATACACCATACGGGAAAGGAATGGCCTCACCTACACATTCGAAAGTTCGAGCGGCATATCCACCCAACAGAAAGCCCGACTCATCTCCATCCGCGACCGCAACAACAACACCCTTACCCTGACCTACGAAGCTACTGGGACGATAACGGTCAGCGACGGTTTGGGCCACTTTCTCAAGCTGGAGTATGCTGGAGGAGATAAAATCCTTGAGGTTACCGACTGGACCGGTCGCAGACACCGTTACAACTACAACGCCAACGGCGACCTCGTACTCTACAGCAACCCGCTGGCACTCGCCGGAACCCAAAGTGCGGTGACTTACGAATATTATGGTGTAAGCGACGGCATCAATCTTAACCATGCCCTGAAGAAGTACACCCTGCCGCGTGGTAACAGCATGTCCTTCGAATACTACGCTAATGGCCGGGCCTTCCGACATTACAACACCCTGAACGAGACAAACACCTTCACCTACAACGATTTCCGGCGAGAAACGGTTCAGGTTAATGAGCGGGACTTTAGCCGGCATTTCTTCTTTGACGAGTACGGCAACCCCGAGGAGATTATAGAAGAGAACAGCGCTCAGCGGAAATACACCTACGACCCGGCCAACCCGTATAACCGCACCACGAAGAAAGATCCGGAAGGGTACCAGACTTCCTATGAGTACGATGCTAGCGGCAACGTAACACAAATTACCAACCCCTCAACCGCTACCACGGCGTTCTCAAATTTCAACACCTTCAACCAACCGGGCAAAGTGAAGGACGCACGCGGCAATTACACTCTGTACAAATACGACGCTTCTGGCAATCTCCTCCAGGAAATCAGGTTAAAGAGCGGATTGGGAGCTGGTATTGACCCAACAACGTATGTCCCGGTGGCAAGTGAGATCGTTGCCTGGACGGTGAACAGCTATGATAGCTACGGCAACCCGCTTACCAGCCGCAAGGTGCGCGACTTTGCCGCCCAAATTGCCAATTCGGCAAGCCTCACCGGCCCGACACTGGAATACGACTACAATGACACTACCAATGGCGTCACTGGTTTGAACCTAGTCAGCATCACCCGCAGGGGCGATAAGAACGGCGACGGCACCATCGCTGCCGGTGAATACGATATTGCCAGCCTTACTTATGACAGCCTTGGCCGTATGAAGACCGGCATCGATGGCGATTGGCAGCGGACCGTCTACGATTATGATGACGTGGACCGGGTGACGAGAGGCACCGATGCAACCGGCAATCAGCGCGATTATATCTATGATGCCAACGGCAATCCGTCAGGACAGACTCTGGTCCTCACGTACAACGAGTTGCCGAAGCTACTGGACAGCTCAAGCAGCAGCTACGATCTCTCCGACAGGAGAGAGACCACTACCGACGCCGGAGGATACGTCACCGCCTATATCTATGATCCTGCCGGTAACGTAGTAATAGTCAGTAATCCCGACGATTACACCATTTCTTTCGACTACGACGAGAATAACCGGGTCATTAAGGCTTACGATCAGGAAAACAACGCAGTGACCCGAACCTTGGACCTCTCCGGTAAGCCGCGTACCATAACCGATCCCAATGGCAACAAGACAACCTACGAATATTACGACAGCACCAAGGACGGTCGCCTGAAAAAGGTTACCCAGCCAAGAATCCAGGCCTTCAGCGTCGGTCAAGCGTTGCAATACGATTATGACAGCAATGGCAACGTCATCAGTGGTACCGATATTCCTGCCGACGGCAGCGCCAACCGCACCACCCTGACCACTTATGATGAATTGAATCGGCCAAGCCGCATAGTCGGCCCTCAGTACACCGATGCCGTCTACGGTGCCATCCACCCGGTCACCAAATATACCTACGACACACTGGGGAACCTCAGCAGGGTTGATGCCGGAAGAACCGACAGCAGTGGTACCAATCCGGCCACGGATGTGGTCACGACGCTGGTGGCCTACCAATACGACGACTTTGGCAGAAAACTGAAAGAGACCGACCCGCTGGGTAAGTTCTGGACCTTTGTCTATGACGTGAACAACAACGTCACCACCATGACAGATGCCAAGGAGCAGGCCACCGGCTACACCTGGGGCTATGGGCACCAGATGCTGACCAAGACGAACATAGCCGGGAACGTCACCTATACCAGGAGCGCACTGGGGCAGGTCATTAAGGCCAAGTCACCGGAGGTGACCTACAATTACACTTATGACACGACTCACCGGCTGGAGAGCGTCACCGACAGCCGGGGGGGCAAAATGCTTTCTTACACATACAGTCCAGGTGGACTCCTTAACTGGGTGACCGACAGCGACGGCAACGAGACCGACTACCTTTATGACAAGATAGGCCGCCTCTCCGGTATCTGGGCCGCCAACTACGAGACAGTCACCTTTAAGTATGATCCTGGCGGCAGACTGACGGAAAAATGGTTCCCCAACGGAGTCAATTCCCTGTATACGTACAACGCTGACAACTCACTGGAAAAGGTTGTTAATCGGAGCAACGCCAGCACCATCATCAGCCAGCATGTCTATAGCTACGACGGGGTTGGGAATCGTTTGACGCACGCAGAGAGCGTCGGTGGGGTCACGATCAATTACGGCTACCAATACGATGCCCTGAACCGGCTGACCCAGGTGGGTAACGGCACGGCACCCCAGCAGGAGAACTACGGCTATGACCCGTTGAACAACCGCACGACCAAGAAGGTGAACATCACCACGCCGGTCATTACCGCCTATGTCTACGATGCCGCCAACCAGTTGAAGGAGATTCGTCAGGAAAGCACGACCGGGACAGTGCTGGCGAGCATGCTGTATGATGACAACGGCAACATGTACCAGAAGACAGAAGGTGCGACAACGACCACGCTCGGTTACGACGCCCTGAACCGTTTGACTCAGGTGGACAAGACCGGCATCAGCACCCAGAACTACACATATGACGACCAGGGAAGACGAATAGCCAAAACGATCGACTCAACCACCGCCAAATACCTCTACAACGGCCCGGATATCGTGGCAGAGTACGGAGACTGGGCAAGTCCGACTGCCCAGTTTACTCACGGGCCGAATACCGACGATCCGATCATCCGCGCCACGGCAACTGCTGCGCAGTATTTTCATCAGGATGGGTTGGGAAGTGTCGTGGCCCTTTCCGACCAGACGGGCGCGACCACCTGCACCCAAAGGTTTGACGCTTGGGGGAAGACCATTGCCGCCAGCGGCAACTCCATCCCGCAGTACGGTTACACGGGAAGGGAACCGGACGAGACTGGACTTGTCTATTACCGGGCAAGACATTATGATCCGACGATAGGGAGGTTCACGCAGCGGGACCCGATTAGATTGCAGGGCGGAATCAATCCATACGCGTATGCAAATGCAAACCCAGTTACCTTTACCGACCCAGAGGGATTGCTTGCATTCGACAATGCGAAAACTAACGAGAGTACTGAGCAAATCACCTATTACGTAGGAAGCAACACAGGCCAGGCGAGCGCAGGAATAAGCGCCGGCACACAGAGCTTTGCAGATGCAGGTAAGTATGCAAATATGGCGAGTGATGCTGATCCGCCTGGAATTGCGGTAGCAAAGGCATATGGAGCCATTGCAGCATGGACCTATGGCCATGCCGCTGGGGATAAATTTCTTGTTGACGTAGCTGTTCAAGGAATGGCTGAAAATAAACAAAATTTTGTCAACGCAGGCTTTATGCTCCTCACCATTGGAAGTGGGGGGGGCTCTTCGAAGATTGATCGCGCAGCATTTAAGGTAGAGCGCGAGGCATTCTGGAAGACAGAGGCGAAAAGTAACCCCGGAAAGTTTAGTGCTGAGGATCTGACCAGGATGGAGAAGGGTCGAGCGCCAACCGGTCCAGACGGGCATCCGATGGAGTTACATCACGTAGATCGAACACCCGATGGGGGGGTAGACGCTATGAGCAGAACGGATCACCGTTTGGGGGGAAATTTCAAAAAAAATCATCGATAAGTGAGGTAAATATGTTAGGAAATGAAATGTTCGATAGTTCAATACGACCCGAAGGTAATCAAGCTGGCGTTTTCGAATATGACGGAGATACAGCTTACTTCTACCTATACAGCATGAAAGGTGAGGAGGGTCAGAAAGTAGTTGCAGCCATTCACGTGCTTTCTGGAACACCTGACTTTGAGGAGAAGGATGTAGCTATCCGTTGGGATGCGAAGGGGAAAATTGTCGGTCTCTTCATACGTGGGCAGCTTTGGGCGGCATTTGATGGAGGAACCTGCATGAATTATGGTGGTGACTATTGCTCTGATCTTTCACCACAGATACCGTTGGAGATAACACAAGCTTTCAAATCATAAAAATATTTTTTTAACGGCCTCACCGAATACTACGTCAAGTACTGGAACGGCGCCAACTGGACCACCGGCCCGGGCGGCAGGTCTGGGTAACCTGACATTAGACGGTCTAACTTCTAACTTGGGCGACCGTTGGGGGCAGCCCCCAACACGAGACTTCACCTATACCAAGCATGTACTGGGGTCAAACCATACAGGTTCAGGCACCAGAGGTGACCTACAATTACACCTATGACAGGGCAACGGCTCCATCTTCAGACAATATCGATATTTTTGACTGCAGTTTTACCTGGATTCTGTCTGTCACACATTACGCATTACGGGATCTTGAGGATATCTAACTTGAAGCCAGTAGGGAGGCAAAGGGGACCCGTAGAAACGTCTCTGACGTCTCCGGCCAAGTACTGACGAGGGCAAATATTTCGGGTAATGCGGGGACGCCATACCTAATTGGCGGGTTGTTCCGGGGACACGATGTCTGATTTAAGGAGGCTTTTCAGATTTTTGTCCTCGTTTTGAGGGTCCGGTTAGGAGCTTCTTCCTCCCGGCCATTCCGCATTGGAGACGAGCGCCCGTATCAGCAGCAGTCTCCTCAAACATTAGATTAGTACAACAACACTCTTTTCTATAAATACAAAAAGGAGGAATCCATGGAAAGAATTATAAAGAAGAGGATGGCTGCGCTTGTTGGGATGGCTCTGATTTCGGTTGCGGGTCTTGCCCAAGCCCAGGTGAAGTTTGCAGTGCGGGACACCACGGGGACAACGGAAAAGATGGTGGTCACGGATAAGGGATATGTTGGGGTTGGAACGAATGCGCCGGGTGTGGCAATTCAGACAAAAGGCGGTTCTATTGCAGACACCCAGGTTATCTCCCACTATACCGGGACCGATCCCTTATCAAGTGGTGGTTTCTTGGCTCTCAGAAGCAGCCTTAACGGAACGACGCCTGTCCTGCCTAAACAAGGGGAGAGGATAGGCTATACTCTGTTCGGCTCCGTAGCTGAGGATGGAACCCCGCGAAACGCTGCAGGGCTTGTTGGTTATGCGGAAGCGGATTGGACCAGCACCTCTATTCCTGCTTATTTCCTTTTCGAGGTAGCTGCTACAGGCGCCACCGGGAGAGTCGAAAGAATGCGCATCACGAGCTCCGGAAATGTCGGTATCGGTACAGCGGCTCCCACACAGAAATTAGAAGTCAACGGCGCCATACGTCTTAAAACCACTGCCACCAAGCCGACCACCTGCACCAGTGCTCTTACTGGCGTAATTTGGATGACTTCCGGGGGTACCGGCATAGCTGATTCTCTTGAAGTGTGCGTCAAAGATGCAACTGGTGCCTACGCCTGGAAACGAGTTCAGTTGAACTGACAACCGAAAACTGCTTGCAGAGGGGATCTTGTTGAGTTCTGGTAGCAAGGTTCCCTCTTTTCCAGGCGGCTTCCTGTAATCACATCTTTCTTTTCATATTGCGACGAGTTTGTTGAGCAGTCGACGAAAGGTTTTTGACATGCCTGAAAACCTGAAACTTCAAACTCTATAATGGCAGCAACTTTCCTCCTTCAGGCCTTGCTGTCCCTACGCCTACGTAAGTTGCCGGGGGAGACGTGATATTGAAATTTTCGATACAAGAACTGCTGCTTGACCCCCTGCCCATCTGCCCGCATGCATGGCTGACCTTGAGATCGAACTGCGGCGCCCCCTGCGGCGGACCGAAGTAAATGGCGTAGATCAGGCGGACCTCCGGAAGCCTTTCCAGCGAAGCGTCGAATAGGTCGCTGCAGAACTGGAGGGTGCCGAAGTAGTAAAGCACCGGTCACCCCGGCCGCCTGCACGATCTCCTGGACCGACGCCGCTGCGTATCCCTTCTCGTTAAAAAGGGTAAGGGCAGCCGTCAGGAGCCTTTCCCTGGCCCCTGGTTCCGGCTCTATTTTCCTGGTTGCGGACGTCATGCGCTCTCCGTTCCTGCGATTCGTTGCTCACTTTCGGACCTCCTCCCGCTTCAGAGCCAAGCCAATCGCAGAGGGGCAATAGGCGCGTCGGGTCTGCTGGTCGAGGTGGAGCCATCTGCGTCTTACCGATTCGGTAAGTACACCCGCTGAGGGTAGTTGTCAAGAGGAAATTCTACCGATCGGTAGGTGGAGGGTCGAGCCCGGCTAATAGTTCGGTAGGAATAAATTTTCCTGATTAGCAACCAACCCCGCCTGCGGCGGCGTTTTGTCCCGGAATAAGATTACCGTGCTGTCCCCATCCCCCCCCTGACCCTCTCCTTGCAGGGGAGGGTCAGGGGGGATACAGGTTGAACTTACTCTAGAAGTGCTAATCTTCCACACGCTGGGCAAGCACCCCCTCCCCCTTTATGGGGGAGGGTTGGGGAGAGGTGAAAAGCCGGCATGAGCCTCACCCTCCCCCTGCCCCTCCCATCAAGGGAAGGGGAGTTTGAATCAGCGGAAGATTGGCACTGATCAGGTAAATTTTTGTTTACATTGCGGGTAAAATTCATTAATAATGCCGTGCAAATCATGCATTTGTCACTGACAATGGTAAACCACGGGTAATCGTGGGGCACAAAGCCACCTGTCCACCATAGTGGAAAGAGGGGCCGCAGAAGTGGCAGGCAAAAGCCCGCCGGCCGCCGACGGGTTTTTTTGTACCTTTTACTGTGCGGGCAACCTTTGAAGGTGCCTGATGACAAGAGGTTGATGTTGATCCTGATATGAAATGCGATAGGAGGGATTGTGTTAAGTGCGCCTGTAGTGAACGGACCTAGCCTGCCGAGAGTCCATTTTTTCAGTCATCATTTTTGTTCTTTTTTGGCCCTGCTGACTGCGCTTTGGCTCCTGGCTCCGAACCGGGTCTGCGCTTTCTCCGAGCCGGAGCTGCTCTTCACCGGCGCGGACTGCCTGGGCCTGACCGGGAACAACATGGGAGAGGCGGTCTGGGAAAGCCCCGACCCGATCAACGGCAGCCAGGTCCATTCCAATCTCCGTGGCCGGCTTTCCATCGACGGGACCTCCAACTTCTATCCCCTGGTCAACAACATGGGGGATGTAGTATGGACCGAGAATCTCGGGCACGAATGGGGGCCGTCGACGTCCACCGTCAAGGGGATCATCTCGGGTAGGACGGTGCAACTGGCCTCATCCCAGGAGAGCCTGCATGCTACCGGGATCAACGACCGGGGAGAAGTGGTCATGCTCCGGTCGAGTGGCAACTATAGCGATTCCTTCATCTATTCCAGCGTCAGAGGGCGCTTGACCCGTGAGGCCGCTTTTTACGAGTCACCCTCCCTGAACAACCGCGGGGACGTGGTCTGGGTGCAGTATTACGGCACGGGCAACAGGCAGATCTTCAAGCTTGCCGCGGGGAGCAGCACCCCGGAAGCGGTGACGACCGTCACCGGCGATTACTACCACCCGGCCATCAACGACAACGGTGAAATTGTCTGGTTGCAGAGCGGGCAGATCGTCTCGAATCTGCGCGGGCAGCTTACCGATGGCGCTCTCGGCGGCTCGGTGCATTCGCTCAAGATCGATAACTGCGGCGTGGTGCTGTTCGGCTCCAGAAACGACAGCACCGGCAGCACGGCTCTTTACCGCATCGGAGGGAGCGCGTGCGTCAGCCATCCCGAACCGAACCACAGCCGGGAGCAGGCGGCGCCGGTGAGCTTCGGCGACATCTTCACCGGCTTGACCGATGCCTCGGCGAACCAGGCCGACTGGTACGGATTCGGGGGGGTGGCCGGCGACACCATCCACCTCACGGTGAACTACGACAACGGCGCCGGGAACCAGCTCGTTCTAGGGCTCTATGACAGTGCCGGGAACCTGTTGAGCGGCGCCACCCGCTCCAACCCGGCCGGCATCGACCTCACGGCCCCGTACGGAGGCAGCTACTACCTGAAGCTGGAGTCGCAGGCCGGGCGCATCGCCTACGCCGTCTCGCTCAGCAAATACAGCAGCAATTGCGGGGCCGGTCCCTGCCCGGAGCCGGTGGTCCCGGGCGACGTCTGGATGCCCTCAATCAATGCGCTGGGTGAGGTGTTCTGGCTCCAGAACGACCGGGCAACGGCGAACATACAGCTCTTTTCCTCGCTGCGCGGCAAGCTCACCAGCGATCAGGCGCAGCACCAGGCCGTGGCCGGCAACAGCCTGGGCGATCTGGTCTGGGTGGAAGCTGTCGACGGCCCATCCGACAAGATCTTGCGCGGCGTCATCAACGGCCAGCCGGTGACCGTGGCCATGACCGAGAACCGGATCTCCTTCATCGACATCAACGACCGCGGGGAGGTGGTCTGGAACGAGACCCGCGATGATGGCAACAGCCAGATCTTCTCGAACCTGCGGGGCCAGCTCACCCGCGGCCAGATCTCCAGCTACCAGCCGAGCATCAACAACCTGGGGGACCTGGTTTTTGTCCGACCCTCCCAGGAAGCGGGACCGATGCAGGTGTACCTTCTTGCTGCCGGGAGCACGGAGCCGGTGGCGTTAACCAGCGACAGCCTCCTGCACTACAGCCCGTCCATCGCGGAGAGCGGGGAGGTGGCCTGGGCCGAACGGGACCCGGCCCTGCCCGGGACGACGCGGCTGGTCACCAGCCTGCGTGGCGTGCTGGTACCCTATGTGGCCGACGGCTCCAGTGTGGATCTGAACAGCTGCGGCGATATCGTCTACGGCAGCTACGGCGCGATGGAAGGCGCCGGCATCTACCGCCTCGGCAGCAACGCCCCCTGCGCTCAATCGAGCGGCGCAACGGGGAGCTACCACCCCGAGCCCAATGACAGTCGGGAGCAGGCGACGCCGGTGCTCTTTGGGGACATCTTCAGCGGCGTGGCCGATGCCTCGGCAAACCAGGTGGACTGGTACCGCTTCGAGGCCGCGGCCGGCGACACCATCCACGTCACGGTGAACTACGACAACAGCGTGGGCAACCAGCTCACGGTCGGGCTCTACGACAACGCGGGGAACCCGGTCAGCGGTGCCACCCGCTTCAACCCGACCGGCATCGACGTCACGGCCCAGTACGGCGGCAGCTACCATCTCAAGCTGGAGGCGCAGACGGGGCGCATCGGCTACGCCGTTTCGCTCAGCAAATACAGCAACAACTGCGGGGTCGGTCCCTGCCCCGAGGTGGTGGTCACGGGAACCGACTGGCACCCCGCCATCAACTCGCTCGGGGAGGTGTTCTGGCTCCAGTTGGACCAGGCGACCGGCAAGGAACAGATCTTCTCCTCGCTGCGCGGCCAACTGACCAGCGACCCGGTGCGGCACACCTCCGTGGCTGGCAACAACCTGGGCGATCTGGTTTGGGTGGAAACGGACGAGAATTCCATCGTAAGTACGGTGCGGGGCATCATCAATGACCAGCCGGTGACCTTTGCCAGCGGCCAGTACTGGATCTACAAGGTCGACATCAACGACCACGGGGAGGTGGTCTGGAGCCAGGAAGGGGGTGGCAGCAACAGCCAGATTTTCTCCAGCCTGAGGGGGCAGATCACCAGCGGACCGGTTCCCAGCTTCGATGCCAGCATCAACAACCGCGGGGACGTGGTCTTCGTGCGCCCCCCGCAGGAGTCGGGACCGTTGCAGGTGTACCTGTTGGCAGCCGGGAGCACGGAGCCTGTGCCCGTTACCGGTGACAGCGTCAGTCACAGCAGCCCGGCCATCTCGGACAGCGGCGAGATAGTCTGGGCCGAATACCTGGGCCAGCCTTGGCCCACGATGCGCCTGGTCTCAAGCGTGCGCGGGGTGCTGGTGCCTTACCTCAGCGCTACTTTCGGCCTGGATCTTAACAACTGTGGCGACATCGTCTATGGCGACTACCGTCCGAGCGGCTCCGCTATCTATCGCCTGGGGCGCAGCGCCCCCTGCATGCAGGTGCCGGAGCGCCGGTACTCCCTTGCAGTCGGGAAGAGCCCGGCAAATAGCGGCAAGGGGGAGGTTTCCAGCACTCCGACGGGGGTCCATCTTTCCTCAACCGATACCATGATGATCGTGGCGTTCCCGCCTGCTAGCACCGTTACCCTAAGCGCCACCCCCGACAACAATTCGGTCTTCACCGGCTGGAGCGGTGCATGCAGCGGAACGGGGGCTTGCCAGGTGACCATGGATGCGGCGAAGACGGTGACGGCGACATTTGCCGCGCTACCCGACTACACGCTGAGCCTGGAGGTGAACGGCAGCGGCGCGGGGATGGTGGTGAGTGAACCGAGCGGCATCTTCGCCGGCTCCAACTCCTCGGCCCGCTTCAGAGGCGGCTCTGCGATCACCCTGCATGCCATTGCCGCACCGTTCTCCGTTTTCGGAGGCTGGTCGGGCGCCTGCACCGGCCCGGCGGACTGCCTCCTGACCATGACCGCAGACTTCGGGACCACGGCCACCTTCATGAAGGACATGGCTCATTCAACCTACATCCCCAGGGGAGAAGGGATCTACAGCCCCGGCATTCAGGCCGCCTACGATGCCAGCGCCGACAGCGACACCATCCGCCTCTGGGGCATTGACTTCACCGAAGCGGTCATCTGCGCAGCTGACAAGAAGATCCGCATCGCCGGCGGTTATGATGAACCGTACAGCACCCGGGACGGGACAACCGTCGTCCGCGGCAGCCTCACCGTCTCAAGCGGTCTGGTCAACCTGGACCGGCTGGCATTTAAATAGGATAACGGCTACCCCTGCCCAACTTTTGCTGCGGCCGCAAGGCACGGCTCATGAGTAATGCATTGATTTTTTGCCGTCTAATTTACATAGTCGGGCCCAATGGGCCTAGGCAGCACCCACTGCTTGTTTGGCGGGAGGGCTGGAAGCCCAACGTTTTCCGGCAGGCTCGCTTCAGCTGATCGTGCACAATCAAGGCATATTGTCCCCCAATAGATGTCTTCTTCCAATAAAGACATGCCTGCCGGTGGCAGATCGTATGAACCGTCTGACAGGTGAGGATAAACTTCATCAAGCTGTGCGTAGTCGATGTGACTATGGCAAATCCGGCAAATGTCGCAAACCATAAACTGATCCTTGCTGAGTTGGAAAATATATTACCTGAAGAGCCTGAAAAAGAGGCAGGGTCAGAAGAGACCCTGCCTCTTTTTGCTGTATTTACGGAGCCGCTAATCCCCTTATCTTCTCTTTTTTTCCGCAGCCCCTTTGTGCTCGCTCTGCTATGATCTGGCCCTTCTCATCCTCGGTGAGCAGACAGGCCCTGACCGCTTTCGCAACTTCTGAGACATAGTCGCCATGGCTGTTCCATGCAGCGCTGCAGGGAACAGCCATGTCCACAAGCTGGGCGCAGCTGCAGCCAGTAAAATCTACTATGACGTTCGCTGCCGTACCAGGACATTGATCGAAGTTGTCGTCCACGCCGTCACCGTCGTCATCGCCATCGCAAGCGTCACCCTGTCCATCCCCATCAAAGTCAACCTGGGATGAGTTGGAAACGAACTGGCAGTTGTCGCTGACATCCGCTACGCCGTCATTGTCGTCGTCATTGTCGCAGGCATCACCTAGGCCGTCGTTATCATTGTCGGCCTGGTCATCATTGGCGACCGATGGGCAGTTGTCGCATAGGTTGCCATAGAGATCACCGTCGTTGTTGCGTTGAAGGGGATTGGGTACGCCCGGGCAGTTGTCGGAACTATCTCCGACGCCGTCGCCATCATTATCCGGCGTGGCGATAAATCCTTTCTTGATCCCGGCGCCGTCATAGCCCGATCCGACGACCGCTCCGTTGTCATTGATGTCGTAAGCGTATGCAGACGACCAGCCGGTGGGAAGAATGTCGGCATAGGTGGCGCCGTTATAAAGAAAGCCTTTGGTTTTTCCAGCGCCATTCACGCCCCATCCGACAACCGCCCCGTTGTTATTGATGCTCAAGGCATACGCAGACGACCAGCCGGTGGGAAGTATATCGGTATAACTAGTGCCGTCGTATAGAAAGCCCTTGGTGGTCCCGGTGCCGTCCTGGCCAAAACCGACCACTGCCCCACTGTCATTGATGCTCATGGCGTGCGCCTCCGACCAGCCGGCGGGAAGGAGAGCGGTATAAGCGGCGCCGCTATAAAGAAAACCTTTAACCATGCCTGCGCTATCATTGCCCCATCCGACGACTGCCCCTTTGTTATTCATGCCCTCAGTTTCAGCTCCCAACCAGCCGGGCGGAAGTACAGCGGTATATGCCCCGCCGTTATAAAGAAAGCCTGTAGTGACGGCGACGTCCCAGCCCCAGCCAACGACTGCCCCACTGTTACTGATGCCGTGGACGTTAACATGCGACCAACCGGCGGGCTGTATATCGGTGTCTGTAAATGTGCCTCCTTCATAAGAAAAGCCTTTAGTAGCGCCGTCGCTACCATCCCCTAGTCCGCCAAATCCGACGACTGCTCCGCCATCATTAATATCCAAAGCCTCTCCAACGAATTGCCAGCCGGTGGGGAGTATATCGGTATATGAGGAGCCGTCATAGAGGAAGCCTTTAGAAGTGGCGCCATCCAATCCCCCCCATCCGACGGCTGCCCCGTTGTTGTTTATTCTCTTGGCTTCAGCCCACGACCAACCTGGGGGAACAAGTTCCTTGTAGGAGTAGGTCGCGGCCAATGTCAGACCGGGCACGGAAAAAATGCAACTCAGTAAAAGCAATGTCATCAAGATCCTTTTCATTTCCTTATCCTCCTTGATTGTGGCTGGCTGTCTTAAATGATAAAGGGTCAAATCTCAACCAACGACATCTTTAAGTTCTGTATAGAGTTGAGACTTGACCCTTTCCTTCTTTCCAGGATGTCCCCGTGCCTTCCTAATGCGGCCGGAGCCTCCCGAAAACCGGCCTTCACGGTCTTGCCCCCTCTCGTTTTTGAAAGGCGGGGCCATCTTTGTGCCCCGTCTCTATTCTCGTTGGCTATTTCAGTGAAAAATAGGCGGAATGTTCGCTCCCGTCGTCGAATCTGAGAGTGAAGGTGTAACATTTCCCCGTCCACGACTTATCGGTCTTCCAGTTATAGATGAACTGGTTCGTTTCGAAGTCATAGCGAAGCCCTGATGCACCGCTCGTTTCAGCGGGTACCTGGTTTTCCCCGGAGCCTGATCCGTTGCATGCGACCACTCTATACAAAGTGGCTGAAACGACGGCCGGATTACTTATATAGCCTCCGCTCCCATCGAGAAGCTGCCATTTGACCGGAATGGTCTGTCCCGCTTTTGCCGCATTCTGCACGGGAGGATTCTCAAGAGGCGGCAAGAAACCGGTGAAACTATAGCCCTGCTCCTCAAACACGCCAAAGAGCGAGAACGAAGAGACAGTGCCGCAGATGACTTTATTGACGGTGTCCGGATACCCGGGGTCTGTGGCGTCCTGCCAGCCTGTGGATGTCTCATGGAAAAGCCGCAGGTCGTTTTCATTGCCGAAGCTTATCCCGCTGTAGCTGATGCAGACGTGGACCTGTCCGTCGAACCCTGCGGTGGTCTCGATGTGGTAGTAGACTGGCGGGTTGCCGAGTTTGAAGCCGTTGGGGGGCGGGGTGCCCGTGCCGCTCGTGGTCACCGTGGTCGAGCCGGAACGCGTGACATTGTCAAACGTAAGGGTTACTGGCGAGGTATTTGTATTGGGGTCTACAGGCTGGACCGTGACATTGCTCCCGGGCATTGTACCGCCGGGGGACGGATTGGGTGACTCTACCAAATACCGCGCCAGGGCGAAGTTATTATTAGTACCGTTAAAGGTATTTCCCGCAACAATGATCTTGCCGTCTGCCTGGATAGCGACGCTATCGGCATAATCATAGTGGGAAGCAAAGTCTGTCGTGACCTTGCCGCCCGTGCCGAAGCCCGGGTCGAGACTACCATCTGCGTTATACCGAGCCAGGGCGAAGTCATTAGTGCCGTTATTGGCAGATCCCGCAGCAATGATCTTGCCGTCTGCCTGGATGGCGACGCTATTGGCATAATCATAGCTGGAAGCAAAGTCTGTCGTGACCTTGCCGCCCGTGCCGAAGCTCGAGTCGAGACTACCATCTGCGTTATACCGAGCCAGGGCGAAGTCCCAACTATTGATACCGTTAACCGCAGATCCCACAACCATGATTTTGCCGTCTGCCTGGATGGCGACGCTATTGGCATAATCATAGCTGGAAGCAAAGTCTGTCGTGACCTTGCCGCCCGTGCCGAAGCTCGGATCGAGACTACCATCTGCGTTATACCGCGCCAGAGCGAAGTCTTTCCTATTACTACCGTTAGAGGCATATCCCGCAGCAATGATCTTGCCGTTCTGGATGACGACGCTATAGGCTTCATCATCGCTGGAAGCAAAGTCTGTCATGACCTTGCCACCTATGCCGAAGCTCGTATCGAGGCTGCCGTCCGTGTTATACCGCGCCAGGGCGAAGTCATAATTAGTACTAACGAGATAGCCGCAGTAAGAAGGGGGGCTAACAGATCCCGCAATTACGATCTTGCCGTCTGCTTGGATGGCGAGGCTTCTGGCAGCGTCAGAGCTGGAAGCAATGTCAGTCTCTTGTGACACCTCCTTGACGCAGCTCGGGTCTGCGTAGCCGGAAACAAAGTTTGTCGTGACCCTGCCGTCCGTGCCGAAGCTCGTGTCGAGGCTGCCGTCCGCGTTATACCGCGCCAGGGCGAAGTCCGAATTAGTACCGTTAAAGACATCTCCCACAGCAATGATCTTTCCGTCTGCTTGGATGGCGACGCTACTGGCAGAGTCGGCGACTAAAGCGGCATTGTCATTATAAGCAAAGTCTGTCATGACTATGCCACCCGTACCGAAGTTCGGGTCGAGGCTGCCGTCTGCGTTATACCGCGCCAAGGCGAAGTCCCAATTAGTGCCGTTATAGGCAGTTCCCGCAACTACGATCTTCCTGTCTGCCTGGATGGCAACGCTTGATTCGTTGTAGGAAACAAAGTCCGTCACGACCTCGCCGCCCGTGCCGAAGCTCGGGTCGAGATCTCCCCATGCGGCCTGCGCACTGTGCGGCAGCCCCATGGTCAGAAACAGAAGCTGCACTAATAAACTGAGGACCACACCCGCCATACGCTTCTGATTTTCCATGTTAACCTCCTGAGAAAGCTGTTGAGTTTTATGAAGCCGCATATGAATCGCCCTGAGGCGGCGTGCTTTTGCCACACTCACAGAAGGCTCAAAAGCATGATGGCTTCGATGATGAGGGGAAAGACCTGGTTCTGGGCTCCGCAGATAGTGATCCAGTCGTTCTTGTCCGGCCCCCCTGCTGTTGCGCAGCCGTCGGTCTTGCCGAGGATGTCGTTCCGGAGCTTGTCGAGCGCATCCCCGTAAAGACCCTGGTCTATCATCTGGATGGCGGCGTTTATCTTGTTGGTGAGGGTGTTTGGCAAATTGCTGTTTTTGAAACTCCCCGGATCCTCATGATTGATGGCGGAGATGGCCTGGGTCAGGATTTCGATGATTCCATGTGTCCCCCCCGTTGCTTCGATGGTGACATTCCTGGGGTCGCTGTCGATAAAGCCGTCGTTCACCACCAGGCTCACCACGTAGGCGCCGGTCATATCCGCTGTAAAGCTCGCCGCGGCAGGCAAAGAGGCTGTAAGTACGGCGCTGCTTCCCGTGGGCCTGGAGACGAAACTCCATGTGCAGGCGAGCACGTCGCCGTTGGCGTCGGTGCTTCCGCTGCCGTTCAACTCAACGACGCTCCCGGCAACGACGGACTGGTTGCCTCCGGCATCGGCGACGGGTTTCGAGTTGGAGAAGCTCATGGTGACGCTGTCGGAAGCGCTGGTGCTCCACGGGTCGCTGACCACGAGTGTCAGCAGATAGTCACCATGGGCATCGGCAATGAAAGTGGGGTTGGCAAGAGCCGGATCGGAAAGCGCGGCGGCGCTCCCCAGGGGCTTCTGAACAAGCGCCCACTGGTAGGTGAACTGGTCCCCCTCCAGGTCATAGCTGCCGCTCCCGTCGAGCTGGACCGTTGCGCCGGTCAAGGTGACGGCCTGGTCAGGCCCCGCATCGGCCACGGGAGGGGTGTTGGTGGTGCTCACCGTGACGCTGTCCGCTGCGCTGACAAGGCCTGAGCCGTCTTTTACCACCAGTTTGATGGTGTAGTCTCCCGGCAGGTCGGCGGTGAATGAGGGATTTACGACGGCCGGGTCGGCAAGCGTTGCCGCGCTGCCGGCGGGCGCCGAGTTGATGGTCCAGGCGTAACCGAGCGGGTACTTCAAGTCCGGGTCGGCGCTTGCGCCGCCGTCGAGGGTGACGACGCTGCCGTTGTGCACCGCCTGGTCAGGCCCGGCGTTCGCCACGGGAAACGCGAAAGTCGTCGCGTATACGTTGTGGTCCGCCTCCAACACCGACCACACCACCCGGATCTGGCCCCCCACTACCGAGATGTCGTTCAACACCTCGTCGAGGCCCGGGGTGTCGGTCAGCCGATGGAGGGTCGACGCGCCAAGGTCATAGAGATAGATGTCCCAGTTGGGAGTCGGGTCGGTCAGGTCGCGGCTCTCGAAGGCGATCATGTTGCCCGAAATGTTCGCGTTGCGCTGCTCAACCGGCATCGCCAGCTGCCCCTCGGGGCCGCCCGCCACCGGTCTCCAGTAGATATCCTGGACGGTGGCGCTGCCCGCGCGAGAGCCGCCATACACCACCAGCGTGCCGTTCGTGTCGGCAAACCGCTCGTCGTCGGGGGTAGCGGTTACCTGGCTGACAGTCCAGCCCGTGGCCCCCTTCACCGCCTGCCAGATATCGCAGTTAGCGATGGCGGTCGCGCACTTCTCCCAGACCACGACGTTGCCGTCCTGCGCCACTGCGGGGGTGCGATCGACCAGGGTGTCGCTGGTCAGCCGGGTTACGGTCCCGGTAGGCAAATCGTAGGCGACCACTTCGGAGCCGAGCATCCCGCCGGTGCCGTAACCCAAGTCCTGCCAGGCGACGGTGGCGCCGCCGATGACGCCGTTCCGGCGGTTCAGCGCAGGCCCCGGAGCCAGCTGCACAGCGGGGCCTGCGGTGGTGGTGTCGAAGGTCCAGATTGACTGTTGGCCGCTGTCGACCTGCGAGAAGGCGACTATTTTGCCGCTCACGTCCGAGAGAAAATCGAGGGAGGTGCCGGTGGTGGGGATTCCCGCGTCGGTGTTCGTGGCGAGGTTGAAGTAGCGGATCTGGGTGGTCCCATTAAGCGAGCTGGTGTAGGCGACCAGATTGCCGTCCACGTGCGGGTCGGTCTGGTTCCCCGCTCCTGCGTTGACCGTGGTAATTGTGCCGCCGAGCAGTGTCCCGGCATCGTACGCCTCGGCATCGCCATGCCCAATTGCCGTGAGCAGGCAGACAGCGAGGAGCAATAAGAAAGCGGTTTGAGGGGTTAATCTGAAAAATGAAGCGCCGGCAAATCCTTGCTTCTTGGTGATCATTGTACTTCCTCCTTTAAGAGTTGGTGATGATTCCCGCAGTTGTTCACAGAACCTTCATGGCTCAGGGTCATCTGCAAATCACGTTACCGAGATCCGGGACGCCGGAGAGGTCCTTTGGCGCCAAAAGCGTAAAAGTGCATTTGCCTTTTCCCGTATCAGCCTCTATTTTCATTGTTTCTTCTTTGAAGCCGCGCCGCTCTGTTCCGGAAAAAAGGAAATCTCCGTAGTCATTGCTCTTCAGGCTGTAATTGTCGCGCATGAACCGTGCTTCGCAGGAAAAGTCGTTAAGCCCCCGTTTCAGAAGTGCGGGGCTTGCGTAATAGGGGACGGCGACGATATGTTCCCGCCCGAGCAGGTCCTTCACGACGAGGCTCACCTCACCCTGCCCGGTAGTCACCGGCACGTTATAGGGAGGTAACTCTATCAGGGGGGGTATTGCAGATTGCTTACAGAATCGGAGAAAAATGGAGGAAGATAAAAAAATCAGGGGACGGGCGCTAGAATTTCCGGGTCCCGGCGGTCAAGGAGGGCTTCATGGATGGAGCGGGTTCTTTCGGACGACTTGCCGCCGATGGTGGCGAGGATCTTTCGGCAGCGGGCATAAGCCGCCAGAGCTTCTCCCTGTTTTCCCTGGCGGTGGTGACAGATCATCAGGCGCTGGTAGAACTCCTCGATATGATCATCGATTGCGAGCCCTTTCATGTAACACTCGACAGCCGTCGCCCACTCTCCATGATATTCATGGTAGGCGCCGGCCTTGCCGATTAGGCGGAGCGCCTTGGAACGGAGGCGCTCGCGCATGGAAACTGCCCATGGACTGCCGGGTTCGCCGGAGAGGAAATGACCGTTATAGAGATCCATCCCCTTCTTTATCTGCTTGGCAGCCTGGAGTGGGAGTTCCTGCGGCAGCTTACCGTTCCAGTCGGTTTCCACTGCGCCGGCAAACCGTTCAAATTCCCAGGCATCGGTCCAGCAATAACGGGCGTCAAGGGTTACTTTCCCGTCGTTTGACCGAATGACCTTGTCATTGTCAAGCAGGCGACGCAGACGGTGCAGATTAGTGGTGAAGGATTGGTGAGCGACGTCACCATCGGCATCCGGCCAGAGGAGGTCGACCAGCTTTTCCACGGCCACCTCCCTGCCGCCCAGGGATATCAGCGCCTTCAGGAGGGCCAGCGGCTTCTGCTGGACCTTGCCTGAGAAACGTACCGGCTCCCCGTACTTGACCAGCTCAAAACGGCCAAGCGTATATATCTTTAACGGCCAGGGCCAGTTTTCCAGTGGCACAGAAGTGCTCGAAGGTAACAGCTGTCGTTTGAGAACAAGACCCTGTACATATTCAACCTCGATTCCAGCCTCCAGGGCCTTGGCGCAGAGTCGCGCCATCACTTTCGGCTGCCACCAGGGGTGATTTAAATGGCCCTGACTTTTCCCCAGCGCGAATGCTTCACGCAGAGTCACGAGGCACTTGATCTCATCGTTCTGATCAAGAGCCAGCCGGGCTTCTGACAGAAGACATATCATTTCAATGAGCGAGCTCTTCATGCCTTGACCGATATGACGCGCCATCAGAATGCTGCGTGAAGCCTCGTGATATTGCTTGAGCGATATCAGGAGCTGCGCCAATGCCGCATGGCTGAGAGCCTGTGGAAACAGGACCCCTGATTTCTCAGTGAGCGATAGCGACACCTGCGCATGATCAAGAGCACGTGGGAAATCTTCGCGGAGGGCAGCCTCCCATCCAGCGAGATATTGGTAATGCGCGATATCCACCCAGCGGGCACAGCTCATCAAGGATTTGATCTGATCAAGAAGATCTGCTCCGGAGGAAAGCTCTCCGGCGCTCAAAGCACCGTAGGTGGCATGGGAAAGCATGATCATGTCAAAAAGGTGAACGCCCATAGTCTCGGCGGTCTTGAGACTTTCGGCAACAGTCCTACGGCAGCCCTCGAAATCGCATACATTCCAGTGGAAAATCGCCCCCATTGAATTCCACATCATGAGTACGAGAGGCGGTATGTCACGGGCATGGACCGACGCTCTCAGCGTATCGATCAGCCGCGCCGCCTTCGCAAAATCGCCGACCCATAGATAATAATTGACGAGATTGCTCCCCATCGTCATACGCAGGCGGCTGTCGGTAATCGTATGGAGAAGTTTGTCTAACCGCGCTTCCCAGAAAACGAGTTTGGCGTGCTCGGGATTCCTATAAAGCAACGCTCCGAAGACGCTGTTCGAAACAATGACTTCGATTTCTACGGACGGGAAAACCGGCTGCCGTTGAAGGAGTTCGTCGAGCAGGACAAACCAACGGTCTAGAGAAGTAAAGTCGGACCAGGCATAGTAAATGGAATCGGCTTTTCCTGCCCATGCCAGGAACTGGCCGGAAGGATTATTTTCTTTTCCGAACAGCTCGAAGGCCCGTTCGAAATGGCGCTGGCTCTCAAGCGGATTAAAGGGGAGCCTGCAGGCGCCGAGCCAGTATTCCAGCCAGGGGAAGTGTTCAGCGAAACCTTCGGGAAAGCTCCTGAGCCACCCCTCCAGGGTCTGGTTCCGCCCCTGCGCAATGAAGTCATGCGCACAAGTATTGATCAGGCGCGCAAGGGCGTTCCAGTCACCGATCTTGCACATCAGTTCCGCTGCCGGCTCGATACGGCCGCTTCTTTCAAGCAGGGCGGCCGCATTCCGCCGCAGTTCCAGCATCTGCGCCGCTGGCAGCGTATCTTCCGCGCGAGCCAGCAGGAATTCCCGAAATAGAGGGTGGTACTTGAAGACGGGATTCGCGGTGCAATGTCTTTCGGTAAAAAAGTGGTTACGATTCAAGGCAGCCAGGATCGCTGCCGATGCATTGTTGCCGGTCAGCTCCTGAGCCTCTTCGGCAGTCATGCCCGGCATTAAGGCCGATGCGAGCAGAAACTCTTGGACCCTGTTGCCCGTTTTATCGAACAATTCCGCGGCAAAATAGTGAAAAATTTCATCATGGGTAGGATCGTGAAGCGTTGCCGGATCCTTTTCATCCGTTCTCATCCGTTCCAGCATCAGGACAATCCCGGCAGCCCATCCCTCGGTCCTGCTGTAAAGATCTGTCAGCACTTCATCCGAGAATTGACGCTGCTTTTGCTTCAGGATGAGAGCCTTTGTTTCCTCGAAGTCAAGTCTGATTTCCTCCCAGCCGATGAAGCTCATCCTGTTGGATGCCCGCAGGCGCGCAAAAACAGGTGGCGGCCCACCGCGGCTGATTATAATAATATTGATTCCATCGGGGACAGATGACAGCCCTTCCCGCATTATTTCGTGAAATCCCGAATCGGGCGGAACATCCTGGTAGTCGTCGAATACCAGTACGAAAGGCCGCTTTAATCTGCCGTAGAGGTTCTCGAAAAAACGGCGGGTGAATGTGGTGATTCCTTGAAGGTATTCGGGAGTCAAGAGGGGGAGGGATCTGCGGTTCCGTGGAGATGCTTTCTTTGCGGCCAGTCCCATGTAGTAAAAGAACGTGGCGATGTCCGCATCTCCTTCATCGACCTGATACCACAGGCAGGGGAGCTTGTACTCGTCAAGATAGCTTGTGACAAGCGTGGACTTGCCGGAACCGGCAGGAGCCGAAACCCAGATGATGGGCCTCTTCGCGCAGTGGTCCAACAAACGGATTAACCTTCCCCGCTGGACGATTCCAGTAATGCGCGGCCTCGTTATTTTGGCTATGGTCCCAATTTTCCGTGTCATAAAGGATATGTTTGGTCGTCTCCAATTGAAGTTCTGTCCAGAAGGTATGGAAATAGCCGTAACGGGTTTTTCTGAGGTGTGAAATGACGAGCCGGATTTCGAGTTCTTCATGGGTTCGAAAGGCCCGTCCCTTTGGTCGCGGGCGAAAACCGGGCGTTAGCTGGGATGGGTTAATTTGCTTCAACTTAGCCTTTAATAAAATCATAGTCAACTAAAACCTGAATAGGCGGGAATGCGCTGCTGCCCACAAGCTCCTGCACGGCTTGCGAAGAGAGGGATTTCATTTACACTTCTTTGAATTAAGACTAGTTCATTAAAATAAATATCATGAAAGCGCCAGTACACGCTGGTATTGCGCGGCTCTCGTGGGGACACTGCTCGCCCTTGCGGCCGGAACGGCTATCTCTCCCCCACCAGGGGAGAGGGGACTTTAAGCCCTCCCCCCAGCCCCACTGCCATTAAGTTAAGCGGTGGTTCCGTGGCTCATGTAGGGTGGGCCGTGCCCGCCATCAGGATGCGGGTGTGGTGGGCACGGCCCACCCTACCTCCTATTTCCCTTAACTTAATGGCAATGCCCCCTGCCCCCGCCCACCAGGGGAGGGGGGGAGATAGGACCAGCAGAGGATTAGCACTAATCGGGTTTAGCAATGGGAAGTTTCCGGAAACCGGTCACCGGAAGCCGTCAGCATTCCGCTGAACGGAGAGAGCATGACTCGACTCCTGCCTATCCACAGGCAGGGTTGACTCATGAGTAATGCATTGATTTTTTCTTTTCAAGTTTATATAGTGGCGTGATAGCTTTAACCCCAAAGGATGGACAGATATGGTACGAACAATACTCACCTATCCGGACCCGGAGCTGAAGAAGCGCTCCAACCCGGTCACCGTTATCACGGAAAAGACGCGCGAGCTGGTGCGCGACATGGCGGAGACGATGTACGACGCTCCGGGGGTCGGGCTCGCTGCTCCCCAGATCGGGGTACACCAGCGCATCATCGTGATCGACGTCTCGATGAAGGACGAGCCGCCGGCGCTGATCGTCGCCATCAACCCCGAGATCATCCACGCCGAGGGGGAGGAGTACGAGGAGGAGGGGTGCCTTTCGGTCCCCAAGTTCTCCGCCAACGTCCGCAGGCACGCCCGGGTTGTGGTGAAGGCGCTCAACCTGGACGGGGAGGAGGTCATCTTCCGGGCCGACGAACTCCTCGCCATCGCTTTCCAGCACGAGATCGACCACCTGGACGGCATACTGTTCATAGACCACCTCTCGCCGCTTAAGCGCGGCATCTTCCGCAAGCGCTACCAGCGTGCCCAGGAAGAAGCGAAGGAGCACTGATGACGGGGATGCGCATCATCTTCATGGGAACGCCCGAGTTTGCCTGCCCGACGCTCGGCACGCTGATCGAGCGGGGAGAGCAGGTGGTGGCCGTCGTGACCCAGCCGGACCGCCCGAAGGGAAGGGGGCAGCAGACGCTTCCTCCGCCGGTGAAGCTCCTGGCTGAACAGCACGGCATCCCGGTGCTCCAGCCGGTGAAGGTGCGCCATCCCGAGGCGATCGAGGAGATCCGGTCGCTGAATCCGGACCTGATCGTGGTGGTCGCCTTCGGGCAGATCCTCCCCAAGGCGCTGCTGGAGATCCCCGGGTACGGCTGCATCAACGTGCATGCCTCGCTCCTGCCGTGCTATCGAGGCGCCGCGCCGCTCAACTGGTGCATCATCAACGGCGAAACGGAGACCGGCGTCACCACCATGATGATGGATGTGGGGCTCGACACGGGCAACATGCTGCTCAAAAGAGCGACCCCGATCGACCCGGACGAGGACACGCGCTCCCTGCACGACCGCCTGTCCAAAATCGGCGCCGAGCTTCTGGCCGAGACGCTGGACCGGCTGGCCGCCGGGGGACTGGTCCCTGAGAAGCAGGACGATGCGCTCACCTGTTACGCGCCGATGCTCAAGAAGGAGGACGGCCTGATCGACTGGGGTAAGGATGCCGCCGGCATCAAGAACCTGGTGCGCGGCATGACCCCCTGGCCCGGCGCCTACAGTTATCTGGACGACAAGCTCTTGAAGGTTTACCGCGTGCAGACCGGCTCGGGGAAGGGGAGCTCCGGCGAGATCCTGAGCGCCGGCCGGGACGGCATCGAGGTCGCCTGCGGCTGTGGGAGCATCATCATTCATGAATTGCAGCTGGAGGGGAAGAAACGCCTCTCCGCGGCTGAGTTCCTGGCGGGGTGCAAACTTGAGCCCGGTGCGGCCCTGGGCAAAAGGGGTTGATGGTTGAGTTATAAGGGGCACTCCCAGAAACCTCCCCAGAAGCGGCTCTTCGTCGCTCTCATGGGACTCACCTGCATCCTGGTGGTCGGGCTCATCTACCTCGGCTGGTGGATTCCGACCATGGGGCTTGCCAACATACATCCGGAGCTGCCGAGCCTGGCCGGCATGCTCTTCGGCGTCCTGTCGGGCATCGCCCTGCTGGGGACGCTGCTGCTGGTCCTGACCACCGCGCTCGGCAAGGACATCCTCTTCACCAGATTCATGCGCGGCGTGGTCATCAAATTCCTGCTCCCGCTCATCGAGCAGATCGGCCGGCTCTGCGGCATCTCCAAGGACACCATCCGGCAGTCGTTCGTCGCCATGAACAACAGCCTGGTCACCTCCCAGCGGCTCAAGATCAAACCGGACCGGATACTGATCCTGCTCCCCCATTGCCTGCAGCTTTTCGACTGCGAGATCAAGGTGACCGGCGATATCGGCAAATGCGTGCGTTGCGGCAGGTGCGACATCACGGGGCTTTCCGTGCTGGCGCAGAAATACCAGGTGGATATCTCGGTAGCCACCGGCGGCACCCTGGCGCGGAAGGTCATCATAGACAAGCGCCCCAAGCTGGTTCTCGCCGTCGCCTGCGAGCGCGATCTCACCTCCGGGATCAAGGACTGCTACCCGCTCCCCGTGATCGGCGTGCTGAACGACCGCCCCTTCGGACCCTGCTTCAATACCCGGGTGGACGTGGAGAAGATCGAGGCGGCGCTTCGCTCCGTGCTCGTCTGACGCTGACTTCATGATCAAGGCAAAAAACTCCCCGCTTCGCTCCCTTCTGCTGGTTCTGCTGTTAATGAACGTCTCCGGCGTCTGTCATGCCGCGCGGATCACCGAGTACCGGGTGATCCGGAAAACGGTGCAGGACCAGCAGGGGAAGACCCGGGTCGCCATCCGCAGCTTCAAATCCGACCAGGTGGCTCACCTCCTCGTTGTCGATCCGGTTACCCTGACAAGCTCCAACCTCCCTGCCTCGACCCTCGGTTTCTCCGACGCCTCCGAGGCATCTCTCGGCTCCACACGTTTCATGAAAGCGCTGGACAGGCACAGCCTGGCCCCTTACCGGCTGCAAAACGGCGGCGCGACCCGGGCCGAGAGCGCGGTGGAAGGCGTTTTCCTGACCGTCGACCTCTGCCCCTCGAAACGTCCCTTCGAGCGCGAGCTTTTCGACGCCGCCGGGGCGCTTTGCAACGGGACTCCCGTTCCTGTTGCGGTAGCGGTGTCGGGAGTGTGGCTCGCCAACCACCCCGAGGAGCTCTCCTACCTCAAGGGGGAGACGGCGGCGGGGAGGCTGGCCATCACCTGGGTGAACCACTCCTACCACCACGACTACCATCCGCAAGCGCCCCTGGAGCAAAACTTCCTGCTCACCCCGGGGACCGACATGTCGGCCGAGGTGATTGACCTGGAGCAGCAACTTCTCGCCAACGGGCTGGTGCCGTCCCCCTTCTTCCGTTTCCCGGGGCTTGTCTCGGACCAGGCGGCCATGAGCCGGCTGCGCGAGCTCTCCCTGATACCGATCGGGAGCGACGCCTGGCTTGCCAAGGGGGAGTCGCCGCGCAAGGGGAGCTTCATCCTGGTGCACGGTAACGGCAACGAGCCCAAAGGGGTGAGGCTGCTGCTGCCGATGCTGAGAAGCAAGGAGCTGCGCCTGCTGCCGCTTCCTGAGGCGTTTCTAAAAGCAGATTGAGATTGAGATTGAGATTGAGATTGAGATTGAGATTGAGATTGAGATTGAGATTGAGATTGAGATTGAGATGTATTTATGGAGACGGATTGTAGGGTGGGCCGTGCCCACCATCGGGATGCGGTTCCGGTGGGCAGGGCCCACCCTACCAAAAGGGGAGAGCGTCTGAGGGCGCTGCCGGACCCGGGGGGATTTTTGGTCAGACGGTGGTTCCCGTATTGAGGGTGAAGCGGCGCGAACCGAACGGCTTACCCGAGGAGATCACGGCTTCCATCTCCGCCGCCACCAGATCGTTTCGGGGCGACAGCTCCTCGCTGCACGGCAGGGGACCGGGGGGGACCACTGCGAAGAAGACCTTGACGATCTCGGGATCGAGCGCCTCGCCGCTTAGGCTGCGGATCATCTCCCTCGCCTCGGCATCGGGATACCCCTTCCGGTAGGGGCGGTCCATGGTGAGCGCGTCGTAGATGTCCGCCACCGATACGATCCGGGTCTCAAGGGGAATCGCTTCCCCGCGCAGCCCGGAGGGATAGCCGGTGCCGTCGTAGCGCTCGTGATGGTACTGGATGATGTTGCGGGCCACCTCGGACAGGTGCGCCTTTTCGGCCACGTCGGCACCCCAGAAGGTATGCATCTTCATGGTCTCGAACTCGAGGTCCGTGAGAGTGCCGGTGCCGTTCAGGATCATCTCGGAGACGCCGATCTTGCCGCAGTCGTGCAGCCAACTGCCGTACTTTATCTGGCGCTGCGTCTCCTTGGTAATCCCCATCGCCTTCGCGATCATCAGGGCATAGACGGCGACCCTGTCGCAGTGCCCCTTGGTGCTCGGGTCCTTGAGCTCGATGGTCTGGGCCAGGGAGCGGAGCACCGACTCGTCCTCGCGCCTTATGGTGTGGATCGTCCGGTAGCGCCTGAGACCTTCCTTCACCACCTCCAGGATCTCATCGTTATTCCACGGCTTCAGCAGATAGCGGAACACCTCGGTGGTGTTGATGGCGGCCAGCGCCGTCGGCAGGTCCACATATGAGGAAATCAGCACCTTGACGGTGTCGGGCGAGACGGTGCGCAGCATGGAGAGGAACTCGAGGCCGGTCATGCCGGGCATCATGTTGTCCGAGACGACGACGGCTATCTCGTGATGCTTGAACAGTTCCAGCGCCTCTGCCGCGTCGCTTGCCGTGAGAATGTTGATCCCCTTGGCGTGGAACAGGTCTTTTGAGCACTGAAGTATCAGCTGGTTGTCGTCGACGAACAGTATTTCCGCTGCCATGGATTATCCCTCGCACTCAACAGGTGAACCGGTTCGGGCCGGCCTTGCCGCAGGTACGGCGCCGCCAACTACCGGGTCTCGCGTCATATTAAAGTCTCATGAAGGGATTGTCAATCTAATGTTGCCGCAACTGTGACAAGGATAGCCGCCCGGCAGGGGTAACCGGCAAACGGCTGGCGGAGCTGGTCCGGAGCCGGTCAGGGGGAGACTCTCCTTTCCAGTTCTTGCCGCAGCGCAGCCAGTTGATCGGCGGCAAGCCGTTGGGAACCGAGGAGGTTTTTCAACTCTGAGCTCCCCAGAGTCGGGAGGAAGAGGGTGAACCACACCGGAGGCGTCTTGCGGTTTCGCAGCATGGCGACTCTGAGGTTGGGGCGGCTGCTCCAGAGCGGGTGGCGGCCGACCGCCGAGATGGTCTCGGCCGTTGCTGCGGGAGATCTCAGAAAGGACAGGACCCCCGATTCCTTGAGCCGCGGGTTGGCCAGGACGGCGTCTATCAGCCGCGGCTCTCCTTCCTTGAGCAGCGCCTCCAGGAGCGCCGGCGAGCCCCGGCGGGCCAGGGCTATCTTGTTCCCCAGTTCCGTCTCGGGGAGCCGTTTCAGGATGGCCCGCTCCGCCGCGAGCTTCTGGTCCGGGGTGACGCCGGGGAGCTGCATCACGGTGACCAGCTCGAAGAGGAAGAGTTGCGGCAGGAGCGCCGAGAGGATGGAGCCCGGCGTGTTGGGGTGCCCCGCCAGGGCGATCTTCAGGCGGCGGCTGCCGGCAACCGGCGCCAGGCGCTGCATGGTCCTGATCAGCTGTTCGGGAAGGTTGCGCCGCTTCAGCAGGGCAAGCAGGTGTTCCTCGCCCAGGTGCGGGTTTTTCAGGGCGCTCCTGATCAGGTCCGGGTCGGGGTCCTGGAGCAGGGCGAAGAGCTGCTCTGCGCCGGCTTCAAGGGCCAGCCGGAGCCGGGCCGCCTTGGCGAGGTCGACTCTTTCCGGCCGGGGCGGATCGGTGGTTGGTGTTGGGTCAGGCAAATTTACGTCTCCCAGAGTGGATCCACCTCTCGTGTCGAGGGGAGGGACCGTAGAAAGTCCCCCTTTGACAAAGGGGGATTTAGGGGGATTTGCAGTTCGTGGCAAGCTGCTCTCTATAGCGCCGTAAGGCAAATCCCCCCCACCCCCCTTTTTCAAAGGGGGGAGCGCTTGCAAAGGGGTGCTTGCTTGGCAGTTGCACCGCGGGGAGAGAGAGGAACCGGCTTTGCCGATTCACTCCGCGCAGCAGGAGAGCCGCTCCAGGTCGCGGTCGAAACTCTGGGCGCAGAGCCTGAGCCCCTCGCCCATGGAAGGGTAGACATGCAGCGTCTCGGCGAGCTGCCCCACGGTCATCCCCAGACGCACCGCCAGCGCCGCCTCGTTGATGACGTCGGCACCCCTGTGCAGGCTCAGATGCACCCCCAAAATCCTGCCGCTCCCCTTCTCGGCGATCATCTTGATGGCGCCCCTCAGTTCGCCGGTCACGTGCGACTTCGGTATCATCGCGGCCGGGATGGTGTGGCAGATCACCTCGAACCCCGCCCCCTTGGCCGCCTCCTCGGTGTAACCCACGGTTCCCACCTCCGGATCGGTGAAGATCGCCATCGGGATGCTGTTGTAGTCCAGCGCGCAGCGGCAGCCGGCTTCGAGCATGTTGTCCACGGCGGCTATCCCCTCCCGCGCCCCGATGGTCGCGATCTGCATCCCCCCGGTCACGTCTCCGGCGGCCCAGATCCCCGGGGCGGAGGTGCGCAGTTCCCGGTCCACCTTGATGAACCCCCTGGCGTCCAGCTCGACTCCGGCCCGCTCCAGGCCGATCCCGGAGCTGGCGGGGGCGGTCCCTACCGCGAGGAGCAGCTTTTGCGATACGAAGCGCCGCGGCACCCCGTCCACCTGAGCCTCCACCCGTACCTGGCCCTCGTGGCTGGAGACCGAGCAGACGGTTGCCCCCACCACGATCTCCATCCCCTCCGCCGCGAGCGCCTCCTGCAGGGCCTGCGCCGGCTCGGCTTCCACGGACGGGAGCAGCCGGTCGCCGTGTTCGAGGACCCTGACCGCCACCCCCAGGCGCAGGAACATCTGCCCAAGCTCCAGGGCGATCACGCCGCCCCCTATGATGGTGAGCGAGTCGGGTAGCGTCCTCATGAGCAGGGCGCTCTTGCTGGTCAGATAGGGGACCTGCTCCAGCCCGGCGATGGCCGGTATGCGGGGGTAGCCTCCGGTGGCGATCAGGAAGCGGTCCCCCTTGATGATCCTGTCGCCGACCTGGATGCTGTCGGGCCCGAGGAACACGGCGTTCCCCTTGATCAGGGTCAGTCCCGGCACATTGTTCAGCACATTCATGTACTTGGTCTGCCGAAGTTCCTTGACCACCGCGATCTTGTGGCTATCGAGCACCGGGAACCGCATGGCGCCGCTGCGGGTGCCGAGACCGAGCCTCTCGCCGAGCTCCGCCTGGCGGCGGAACAGTGCGGCATGGATCAGGGTCTTGCTCGGTATGCACCCCCAGTTGATGCAGGTACCCCCCAGCTCGCTCTTCTCGATCATGACGGGACGCGCACCCTTGGCCTGAGCCCTGAGGGCGGCGGCAAAGGCGGTGGAGCCCGACCCGAGTATGATGATCTGCGGTCCCTCTCTCATGTGTATTCCCCTAAGCCCAGTGTACCGTGAAGCCGCCGACTGGTAAACAGAAGAATTCACCGGCCTTTTCCGGCTCCGGCCCGAATTTCGGCCGCGCTCCTCCCCGGATCGGACCGGCTTTGCCGTATTGGCGGGCAATAATCCTCCTGATTAGGTACAATCTTCAGCCAGTTGTTTGTCCCTCCCCCTTCAAGGGGGAGGTTAGGAGGGGGATGGGGTGCTTTGATGCCGAAAAACCCATCCCCACCCCGGCCCTCCCCTTGAAGGGGAGGGGGTTTTGGGCAGTGGCTGAAGATTAGCACTAATCAGGATAATCCTTGACACCGGAAATGAATAATTGTATTCTGGCGAGCCTAACTGTTTGGATACAGTAAACTTTTTTTGCTCTGATGCTGCACTACTTGAAACCATGATTAATCGGAGGCGGCGTGTTGACATTTCAGGAGCTGATTCTCTCCCTGCAGGGGTACTGGGCGGGGCAGGGATGCGTGATCCAGCAACCCTATGATACCGAGAAGGGGGCGGGGACCTTCAACCCGGCGACCTTCCTGCGCGTGCTCGGTCCCGAGCCGTGGAACGTGGCCTACGTGGAACCGTCCCGGCGCCCGACCGACGGCCGCTACGGCGAAAACCCGAACCGGCTGCAGCACTACTACCAGTTCCAGGTGATCATGAAGCCGTCCCCCATGAACATCCTCGACCTCTACCTCGACTCGCTGCGCGCCTTCGGCATCGATCCGACCAGGCACGACATCCGCTTCGTCGAGGACGACTGGGAATCGCCCACGCTGGGAGCCTGGGGACTGGGGTGGGAGGTCTGGCTGGACGGGATGGAGATCACCCAGTTCACCTATTTCCAGCAGGCGGGGGGGATCGACCTGAAGCCGGTCTCCTCGGAGATCACCTACGGCTGCGAGCGGATCGCCATGTACCTGCAGGGGGTGGACAACGTCTACGACCTGGAGTGGGTCAAGGGGATCAAGTACGGCGACATCCACCACCAGAGCGAGGTGGAGTTCTCCACCTACAACTTCGAGGAGGCCGATGTCGACATGCTGCTGACCCTCTTCAAGATGTACGAGAAGGAGTGCGTGCGGCTGGTGGAAAAGGGGCTGGTGCTGCCGGCCTACGACTACGTCATGAAATGCTCGCACACCTTCAACCTGCTGGACGCGCGCGGCGCCATCTCGGTGACCGAGCGCGCCTCCTACATCGGCAAGGTGCGCAACGTGGCAAGGCTTTGCGCCGAGGGTTACCTGCAGATGCGTGAGCGGCTAGGCTTTCCGCTTTTAAAAGGAGGCCGCTAATGGCCAAGGATCTTTTCCTGGAGATCGGATGCGAGGAAATCCCGGCCGGCTTCATCCCCAAGGCGATGGCCGACATGGAAAGCCTCATGAAGCGCGAGCTGGAGAGCGCGAGGCTCGAGTTCGGCGAGATCGTCACCCTGGGGACCCCGCGCCGCCTGGTGCTGGCCGTCAAGGGGCTCGCCGACCGGCAGCCCGATGCGGAACTGACCGCCATGGGACCGGCCAAGAGCGTGGCCTACGACGCCGAGGGGAATCCGACCCGGGCGGCCCAGGGCTTTGCCCGCGGCCAGGGGGTCGAGGTCTCGGAACTGACGCTGGTCATGACCGAGAAGGGGGAGTACCTCGCCGCGAAAAAGAGCGAGGTGGGGCGCGATACCTCGGAGCTTCTGACCGAGATGCTGCCGCGGCTCATGGGGGCGATCCCGTTCAAGAAGTCGATGCGCTGGGCCGACTTCGAGGTCCGCTTCGCCCGCCCGATCCACTGGATCGTCGCCCTCTTCGACGGGGCGGTGATCCCCTTCTCCTTCGGCAACATCGAGAGCGGCTCCGTCTCGCGCGGCCACCGTTTCATGGCCAACACGACCTTCCCGGTGCGCGACCTGGCCCACTACCTCGAGGAGTGCGAGCGGCATTTCGTGATCCCCGATCCCGCCAGGAGAAAGGAGATCATCCGGGGCGAGATCGAGCGGGTCGCCAGGCAGACCGGGGGCCACGTGCTCCCCGACGAGGGACTCCTGGAGCAGGTGAGCTTCCTGGTCGAGTACCCCAGTGCCGTGCACGGCACCTTCTCGGAGGACTTCCTGGTGGTGCCGCGCGAGGTGCTGATCACCTCGATGCGCGAGCACCAGCGCTACTTCTCGCTGGTGGACGACCAGGGGAAGCTTCTGCCGGGCTTCATCACCATCAACAACACGCTCACCGAGGATCCCTCCGTGGTGGTCAAGGGGAACGAGCGGGTGCTGCGCGCCCGTCTCTCCGATGCCCGCTTCTTCTTCAACGAGGACCATAAGGTGAGGCTGGAAAGCCGGGTCGAGGCGCTGAAAAGCGTGGTCTACCAGGCGAAGCTCGGCACCTCCTACGAGAAGATGGAGCGCTTCCGCGAGCTCGGCAGGCAGCTCGCCGGGGAGCTGAACCCGGCCGTGGCGGACCAGGTACTGCGGGCGGCAACGCTTTGCAAGGCCGACCTGGTGAGCGCCATGGTCGGAGAGTTCCCGGAGGTCCAGGGGATCATGGGGCGCGAGTACGCGATCCATGACGGCGAGGACGAGGCGGTGGCGAACGCCATTGCCGAGCATTATCTCCCGACCCAGGCGGGGGGGGAGCTCCCTGCCTCGGACATCGGCGCCTTCGTGTCGCTGGCCGACAAGATGGACACCATCTGCGGCTGTTTCTGCGTCGGCCTGATCCCGACCGGCTCGGCCGACCCCTACGCCCTGCGCCGCTCCGCGCTCGGCATCATCAACATCATCCTGGACAAGGGGTACCGCAAGCCGCTCTCGGGCTTGGTCAAGGCGTCGCTCGATCTGCTCGCCGCCAAGAGCAGCCGTCCTCTGGAGGAGGTCCATAAGGAGGTCCTGGAGTTCTTCAGGGGGCGCTTCGTCAACCTGATGGCCGACCGCTTCCCCTCCGACGTCGTCGACGCCGTGGTTTCGCTCTCCTTCGACGACCTGGTCGATGCCGGCGCCAAGATCGCGGCGCTCTCCGAGTTCCGCAACCGGATCGACTTCGCACCGCTCGCCGTCGCCTTCAAGCGGGTCTGCAACATCGTGAAGGAAGGGGTGGATACCCCGGTATCGGCGGAGCTCTTCGAGGACGACGCCGAAAGGGCGCTGCAGCAAGCCCTGCAGCAGGTAGCCGGGAAGGTGGAACAGGCGTTGGCCGGCGGCGATTACCTGGCCGCGCTCACCGAGATCGCCACCTTGAAGCAGGGGGTCGACCTCTTTTTCGAGAAGGTGATGGTGATGGCGGATGACGAGCGGGTGCGGGCCAACCGCCTGGCGCTTCTTACCGGCATCGCGCGGCTTTTCGCCAGGCTGGCCGATTTCTCGAGGCTGTCGCCTTGACACTGAAGGGGCAGGGAAAGCCGGGTCGCAGGCAATCGACCCCGGACCGCTCTGCCGGCCCCTTCCTTCCACGCAGTAACGCTCACGTAAACAGCCGTCCGTGCCGCAAGGCCGGCGGCTGTTTTGTCTTTTTCCAGATTAATGTATACTTAGAAGTCTGAAATCAAATTAAACAACATCTAGGAGGGTCACATGGGAGCGAAGTACGTATACTTTTTTGGTGCGGGTAAGGCCGACGGCAATGCCAAGATGAAGGAATTGCTCGGGGGCAAGGGGGCCAACCTGGCCGAGATGACCAGCATCGGTCTTCCGGTTCCGGCCGGCTTCACCATCACCACGGAAGTCTGCACCGAGTACTACAAAAACGACAGGAACTATCCGGAGGGGCTCCCGGCCGAGGTGGCGGCAAACCTTGCCGCGGTGGAGAACCTGATGGGGAAGAAATTCGGCGATCCCAAGAACCCGCTTCTGGTCTCGGTCCGCTCCGGCGCCCGCGCCTCCATGCCGGGGATGATGGATACCATCCTGAACCTCGGGCTGAACGACACCACGGTGCAGGGCATCATCGCCCAAAGCGGCGACGAGCGCTTCGCCTACGACGCCTACCGCCGCTTCGTGCAGATGTACTCCGACGTGGTCATGGGGATGCACAAGGACGAGCTGGAGCACCTGCTGGAGCGCAAGAAGGAGGCCCGGGGCGTGCACCTGGACACCGAGCTTACTGCCGGCGACTGGAAGGAGCTGGTGGCGGCCTTCAAGGCGAAGATCCGCGAAACGCTGGGGGTCGAGTTCCCCGAGGATCCCGAGAAGCAGCTCTGGGGCGCCATCAGCGCGGTGTTCGGCTCCTGGATGAACCAGAGGGCCATCACCTACCGCAGGCTGAACAGCATCCCGGCCGACTGGGGGACCGCGGTCAACGTGCAGTCCATGGTGTTCGGCAACATGGGCAACGACTGCGCCACCGGCGTCGCCTTCACCCGCGACCCATCCACCGGGGAGAACTACTTCTACGGCGAGTACCTGGTGAACGCCCAGGGCGAGGACGTGGTGGCCGGCATCCGCACCCCGCAGCCGATCAACCGCGACAAGCACAAGCCGGGGGACCTCCCCTCCATGGAGGAGGTGCTTCCCGAGTGCTACCAGCAGCTGGCCGGCATCAGGGACATCCTGGAGCGCCACTACAAGGACATGCAGGACATCGAATTCACCATCGAAAAGGGGATCCTCTACATGCTGCAGACCCGCAGCGGCAAGAGGACGGCCAAGGCCGCCATCAAGATCGCCGTCGACATGGTGAACGAGGGGCTGATCGACCAGCGCACCGCCGTGCTGCGCGTGGCGCCGAGCCAGCTGGACCAGCTGCTGCACCCCTCGCTCGACCCCAAGGCGGTGAAGCAGGTGATCGCCAAGGGTCTGCCCGCTTCACCCGGTGCCGCATCGGGCGAGGTGGTCTTCACCGCCGACGAGGCGGAATCGGCCGCCAAGCTCGGGCTCAGGGTGATCCTGGTCCGGGTCGAGACCAGCCCCGAGGACATCCACGGCATGCACGCGGCCCAGGGGATCCTGACCGCCCGCGGCGGGATGACCTCGCACGCGGCGGTGGTGGCGCGCGGCATGGGGAAATGCTGCGTCGCCGGCTGCGGCGACATCAAGGTCGACTACTCCACCGCCCAGTTCGTGGCCAAGGACGGCACGGTGATCAAGAAGGGTGACGTGATCACCCTGGACGGCTCGACCGGCGAGGTGATGCTCGGCGCGGTCGCCACGGTCGCCGCCGGCGTGAGCGGGGACTTCGCCCAGCTGATGAGCTGGGTGGACCAGTTCCGCAGGATGAAGGTGCGGGCCAACGCCGACACCCCGCACGACGCGCGCACCGCGCGGGAGTTCGGGGCCGAGGGGATCGGCCTGTGCCGCACCGAGCACATGTTCTTCGAAGCCACCCGGATCGCGGCGGTGCGGGAGATGATCCTCTCCGCCGACATCGAGGGGCGCCGCAAGGCGCTGGCCAAGATCCTCCCGATGCAGAAGGGGGATTTCTCCGGGCTGTTCCGGGAGATGAAGGGGCTGCCGGTCACCATCCGGCTCCTCGATCCGCCGCTGCACGAGTTCCTCCCCCAGGAGGAGAAGGACATAGAGGCGCTCGCCCTCACCATGGGTGTCTCGGCGCAGACGCTCAGGCACAAGGTGGAGTTCCTGCACGAGTTCAACCCGATGCTGGGGCACCGCGGCTGCCGTCTCGGGGTGACCTTCCCGGAGATCTACGACATGCAGGTGCAGGCCATCATGGAGGCCGCCTGCGAGCTGGTGCGCGACGAGGGCTTCCAGATCGTCCCCGAGATCATGATCCCGCTGGTCTCGGTCACCAAGGAACTGGGACTGATGAGGGCGAACGCCATCGCCGTCTGCGAGGAGGTGCAGGCGCGCTACGGCGTGAAGGTCGAGTACCTGATCGGCACCATGATCGAGCTGCCGCGCGCCGCCATTACGGCGGGGTGCATCGCTTCCGAGGCCGATTTCTTCTCCTTCGGGACCAACGACCTGACCCAGACCACCTTCGGCCTCTCCAGGGATGACGCGGGGAAGTTCCTCCCCTTCTACGTGGAGAACGGCATCCTCGAGGACGACCCGTTCGTCACCCTGGACCAGAAAGGGGTAGGGGCGCTGGTCAGGATGGGGTGCGAAAGGGGCCGCGAGACCCGTCCGGACATCAAGCTCGGCATCTGCGGCGAGCACGGCGGCGATCCCGCCTCGGTCATCTTCTGCGACTCGGTCGGCCTCGACTATGTCTCCTGCTCGCCGTTCCGGGTGCCGATCGCGCGGCTGGCGGCGGCCCACGCCACCTTGAACAGCGGATGCTGATTTAGCGCGACGTTCACACCCCTCACCCCCGCCCCCTCCCGCCTGCGCGCCGGAGCGCTTCGGCGCGCAGGCCCATGAAGCGGGGGGGGGCGGGGGGCACTGCCATTAAGGTGAACCTAGTAGATACGGCATGAGCTCAACGGGGCCGGGGCTTGTGTTCCGGGAGGCCCTGTATCGGAAGTCAATCGGAGGCTTTATAATTGGGGGGGACGGTAATGGCTAACGGTGTGGTGAAGTGGTTCAACGACGCGAAGGGATTCGGTTTCATAGAGCAGGAAAACGACGTGGACGTCTTCGTGCACTTCTCGTCGATCCAGGGGGAGGGATTCAAGTCCCTGGCGGAGGGGCAGTCGGTCTCCTTCGACGTCACCGAGGGGACCAAGGGGCCGCAGGCTGCCAACGTGGTAAAGCTCTAGTAATTCACCAGGTGACGGCCCTGAAGCGGAAATCGGGGCCGTTTTTTTCGTCCAACCGGCTTGATAACCAGAAACGGTGCACCATGCGTATCGACGACAAATCAGAATCCCGCAGCATTGCCAAGAAGGGAAAGGGTGCCGCGACGAAGAGCGTCACGGGCCCGAGCGCCCCCCTTTTTGCCGGCCGGCTCACCCAGATAGCCAGGAGCAGCTCCGAATATGCAGGGGAGTTGCAGCGGCTCAAGGACGAGATCGACAAGGCCGGAGATGCCCTGGAGCAGGAACCGACCATAGTGAATTTCAAGGCGTTCCGCGGCCTGATCGGCACCATGGCGAAGAAGGTCTCCTCCGAGGCGTATCGCATCGAGCTGGTCGGGGGAGGGTTCTCCGGGCGCACCCACGAGGTGATGACCGTGATCGACAAGGAGGCCGACCTCCTTTACCATCTGGTCATGCGTGAGCAAAAGGACCATATCAGGATCACGGCCCAAATCATAAAGATCAAGGGACTGGTGGTCGATTTCCTGCTTTAGGGGCTCTCCCCTTTGGGAGGCCGTTCGCAGGCTGGGGTAGCCCGCAGGTCGGGGTAGTCCAGCAGGGCGTAACCCGACAAGCGCCTCGCTGGGGTATGGTGCCGCCCCCCGGCTGCTTCTTCTCTCCCCCCTTTGAAAAAGGGGGGTCGGGGGGGATTTGGCTTTTGGTGTTTGCAACTGCTGCTAGCCGGCTGAGCTGAAATCCCTCTAAATCCCCCTTTTTAAAAAAGTGGGACTTTTTGCACCCGAGCAGCAAAAAAAGGGGGCTCCATGAGCCCCCTTTTTCAATTACACCCGCACCCCTTCGGCGCATCCGCCTCCAGGGGTATTTTCCTGCCGCACTTCTGGCACCGCCAGAAGAGGCCGCCTCAGCCGGGCATCAGCAGCATGACTCCCTGGCATTCCTGACATTTCTTCTCTTTCTCCATTTTCGCCCTCCTGTTGGATTAGCTAACGGACCGAAACGCTCAGCTTCCCTACACCCGAAATCTCCGCCACCAGTTGATCGCCGCTTTTGATGGGACCGACCCCGGCCGGGGTGCCGGTCAGGATCAGGTCGCCGGGCATCAGGGTGAAGATGGAGGAGAGATAGCTCAAAAGCTCAGGTATGCGGTGGATCATCAGCGCCGTGGAGCCGTCCTGACGCGGCTCCCCGTTCACCGAGAGCCTGATCCTGAGATCCTGCGGATTGGCTACCGAGGCGGCCGGCACGAATGCCGAAAGGGGGCAGGCGGTGTCGAAACCCTTGGCGATCTCCCAGGGAAGCCCCTTCTGCTTCAGCTCGGTCTGGACGTCGCGCAGCGTCAGGTCGATGGCGACGCCAAAGCCGGCGACGTGCTGCATCGCCTCAGCGACCGGAATATCCTTCCCCGCGCTGCCGATCAGTAGCGCCAGTTCCGCCTCATGATGGCAATCGCCGCTGTAGGGGGGAATCACGATCTGCTCCCCCTCGCCGATCACGGAGGAGGCCGGTTTCATGAAGATGACGGGACGCTCGGGGACCTCGTTGCCGAGCTCCTTGATGTGATCCGCGTAGTTGCGCCCGATGCAGAGGATCTTGCCGATGGGGTAGAATTCCTTGCTGCCGATCAGTCGTGCCGTCTTCATGCTCTCTCCTATGCCGGGTAAAGCTGGTCCGTTTGCCGGGTGAGGCGGGGGGCAGCCGGTCGGTTTGCCGCCCGGTGCCGCCACCTGGCGCTCTCCGCCTGCCGGCGGCCGGCCGCTACCACTCTCCGTTTGCCGCCCTGACCTCGCCGCCGGTGCGGCATCCCTGCCAGCTGCCGCGCCTCTTCAGCTCGTTTACCACGGCGTACCACATCTGGTTGTTCTTCAGATCCCAGTTCGGCGCCACCCGGATGGCGAGCGGCGCCGAGCCGTACAGCCTCTGGATCGAGATCCGGGCCGGGAGCTCCTCCAGGAAATCGCAGGTGGTCTCGATGTATTCGGAGAGGGTTATCGGGGTGTAGCTTCCCTCGCGGTAAAGCTGTGCCAGGCGGGTACCTCGCACGGCGTGCAGCTGGTGCAGCTTGAGGGAGTTCACCGGAAGCTCCGAGATGAGGCGCGCCCCCTTCAGGAATCCCGAGCGGCTCTCGCCGGGGAAGCCGTAGATGAGATGGGTGCAGATGTCGATGCCGCGCCCGGCCAGGCGCTGCACCGTGTTCAGGTACTCGGCCAGGGTGTGCCCGCGGTTGATGCCGGCCAGGATGGCGTCGTCCATGGACTGCAGCCCAAGTTCCACGCAGACGTAGCGGTCGCGGGCCAGCTCGCTCAGCAGATCGATCGCCTGGTCCGTGATGGAATCGGGCCTGGTGCCGACCGAGATGCCGACCACGTCCGGGTGGTCCAGGGCGCGGCGGTAGAGCTCCGAGAGCCTCGCCACCGGTGCGTAGGTGTTGGTGAACTTCTGGAAGTAGACGATGAACCTGTCGCTTTTGAGCCGGATCCGGTGGTACGCCATCCCCGCGGCCATCTGCTCCTCGATCGGAATCACCGCCAGGGTCCCCTTGGGGGAGAAGGAGCTGTTGTCGCAGTAGATGCACCCCCCCGTGCCGCGGCTGCCGTCCCGGTTCGGGCAGGTGAAGCCGCCGTCCACGTTGACCTTGCTCACCCGGCAGCCGAAGCGCCGGCGCAGGAAGGAGCCATAGGCGTTGATGCGCAGCTCCCTGTGGATCAGGCCGCCGGTCATCTCAGTACCCCTGGTCCAGGGGAGGGAGCAGCGTCAGCAGCCCCTTGGCCGCCTCGCGCGGCTCCGGTGCCGACATGATGCCGGAGATCAGGGCGACGCCGCGTACCCCGCAGGAAACCACCTCGGCACAGTTCTGCCGGTTGATCCCACCCAGGGCGAAAACCGGTATCTGGAGCATCCCGGTTACCAGGTCGAGTTTTTCCAGGCCGACCGGATCGCCGTAGGGTGCCTTGGACGCGGTGTAGTAGACCGGCCCGAAGGTGATGAAGTCCGCCCCCATCTCCTGTGCGGTGATCGCCTGGACCTGGTTGTGGCAGGAGACCCCGATCAGCTTCTTCTCTCCCAGGAGCCTTCTCACCTTGTAGAGCGGCAGGCTGCTCGACCCGATATGGACGCCGTCGGCCTCCACCGAAAGCGCGACATCGACCCGGTCGTTGATGATCAGCTTGGCGCCGTAGCGCGAGGTGAGGCGGCGCAGCTCGTAGGCGGTCTCGTAGAGCTCCTTGGTGGTGAGCGCCTTGTCCCGCAGCTGAACGGCGCGCACGCCGCCGCGCAGCGCCTCCTCGACCACGAACTCGAGGTTGCGCCCGAGGGTCTCGCCGCGGCCGGCGATCAGGTAAAGGTTGAAGTCAATCCAGGGGGATTCCAGCTCGCTCACGCAATGAGACCGGCGAGCGGGGAGGAGGCGTTGGCGTGCAGTTTCATCGGGATGCGGCCGGCACGGCAGGCGAGTCTTCCCGCCTCCCCCGCCAGTTTCATGGCCCGGGCCATGGCGACCGGGTCCTTGGCGCCGGCGATCCCCGTGTTCATCAGCACGCCGTGGCAGCCGAGCTCCATGGCGATGGCGGCATCCGAGGCGGTGCCGACGCCGGCATCGACGATGACCGGGACCTTTACCGTTTCGAGGATGATCCTCAGGTTGTAGGGGTTTCTGATCCCCAGGCCGGAGCCTATCGGAGCCCCCAGCGGCATCACGGCGGCGCACCCCAGATCCTCGAGCTTCTTGCAGACGATGGGGTCGTCGCTTGTGTAGGGGAGCACGGTGAACCCCTCGGCGATCAGGACCGCCGCGGCCTTCAGGAGCTCCTCGTTATTCGGGAACAGGGTCCGCTCGTCACCCAGCACCTCGAGCTTCACGAAGTCCGACAGCCCCGCCTCGCGGGCCAGCCGGCAGGTGCGGATGGCGTCATCGGCCGTGTAGCAGCCGGCCGTGTTGGGGAGCAGGGTGTATTTCTTCAGATCGATATGGTCGAGCAGCGACTCCTTGCTGCGGTCCGAGATGTTCACCCGCCGCACCGCCACGGTGATGATCTGCGCCCCGGAGGCCTCGATCGATTGCACCATCTGGTTGAAGTCGGCGTACTTGCCGGTGCCGACCATGAGGCGGGAGTCGAATTCGCGTCCGGCGATGATGAGCTTGTCGTTGGTTTGTGTCATCTGGTATTCTCCAATCGGTAGATCTGAAACATGCAATGGTCAAAGGATCCGCTCTTCAGCTCCCCCCGCCGACAAAGTGGACGATCTCCAGGGAATCCCCCTCCTTGAGCAGGGTCGCCTGGTACTGCGCCTTGGGGAGGATGTCCCGGTTCAGCTCGACGGCAACCCGGCGCGGGTCGATGCCCAGAGAGATGAGGTAGTCCTGGACCGAGAGCGGCTCGATCGAGGCGGCTTCGCCGTTTGTGGTGATGTTCACGGTTGCTCCGAATAGCGTGCTGGAATTGATCAAGTGCCGCTGCAGGGTGGCGGCCGGCGGCGGACTCCGAGGCCTGAGCCGCCGGGGGGCGCGGTCCGGCAGCCAGGGGATGGCCCGACCGTAAACTAGCAATATGGCTCTTCCCTGTCAATCGTTTTCTTCCGCGGGTTTGCGGCTGCGGCGCCGTTTCGCGGGGCGCCGGGACCCCGCGCTCCGCGGCTTCCGGTATCATGCTCCCCCCTGCAGAGGGAAGGTGCAAACTCCGGAATAACCCGCGGTAAAGAGCCGGCCGGCTCTACAGTAGACAGGCACCCCGGGCCTTGCTGCTGACCGGGGCGGCCGCCGGCGCCTGCAGGGCGAGCTGCGCTCCCTGATCGCACTGCTCCGGCGCCGTTTCCTGCTCCAGGGGAAACCTTATGGTGAAGACGGTTCCCGAACCGACCTCGCTTTGCACGTCGATCACTCCCCCATGCTTCTCTATGATGCCGTAGGAGACGGAGAGGCCAAGGCCGGTCCCCTTGTTCTCCTTGGTGGAGAAGAAGGGATCGAAGATCCTGGCGAGGTTCCCCTCCGGGATGCCGCAGCCGTTGTCGCTGATCTTGATGAAGACGCAGCCCAGCTCCCGATCCACGCCGTCGACGATCTCCAGTACCCCTTCTCCCAGCATCGCCTGGGCCGCGTTCAGGAACATGTTTACCAGCACCTGCTCGATCTGGTTCGGATCGAGCAGGAGCGCGGGGAGGCCGTCCGCGTACTTCCTGAGCACCGTGATGTCCTGGAACAGTATCTGGTGCTCGATCAGCGAGAGCGCCCGCTCCGAGATCTCGTTCAGGGAGTAGTGCCCCATCTGGGGGGTGGAGCAGCGGGCGAACTCCAGGAGCCCCTTGACGATGCTGGCGCAGCGCTTGGTCTCCCTCATCACGGTCTGGATGTCGTTTCTAAGGGTCTCGTCCAGCTTGGGGTTGCTCTGGATCAGCGAGGAGAAGACCAGGATCCCGGTGAGCGGGTTGTTGATCTCGTGGGCGATGCCGGCTACCAGCTCCCCCAGGGAGGCGAGTTTCTCGGAGCGAATCAGCTGCGCCTGCATCTGGGTCACCTCGTGGGTTCTTTGCTGCACCATCTGCTCCAGGTTCCTGCCCCACCCCTCCAGCTCCTCGCGCGCCTTTCTCAGGTTGAGGGTCATGGCGTTGAAGGAGTCGGCCAGCTCGCCGAGCTCGTCGTTGGCGAAGCCCGACACCAGGCCGTCCAGCTCCCCGCGCGAGAGCATCTTGGTGTGTTCCAGCAGCTCGCGCACCGGCCGGTTCACCAGCTTCTGGGTGAACAGGGTGAGGGAGAGCGAGATCAGGGCTACCAGCAGCAGGGTGAGGGCGACGCTCCTGTTGCGGTAGGCGTTGAGCAGCGAGTGCATCTTATCGAGGGAGACCACGACGTCCAGCACCCCCAGCACCTTGAACGATTCCGGGTGGAAGTGGCAGCTCGCCGTGTAGCAGCTCTCCTCGTTGTAGATGGCGTTGGTGACACCGAGGAATTCCTCGCCGGTCGCCTCGAAGAAGCGCCTGCTTCTGTGCTTGGACGAGGCGGTTACCAAAAGCTGTTTGCCGTGACAGATGGTGCAGACGTCGGAGCGCTTGCTGAGCAGGGTGCCGGTCTCGGCGTCGCGGGTGGAGAAGATGACCCGGCCGGTCTTGTTGATGAGCCGGATCCTTTCCACCCCGCGCTGGCTCCCGATCTCCTCGATGGTCTTGTAGAACATGGGACGGTCGTCCCTGAGCATCTGGTTGTGGGTGGTCCTGATGATGGTTTCGGTGATCTGGTCCGCCTCGGAGATCGCCTCGTCCAGGAGCAGATCCTTCAGGTTGTTGAAGTTCAGGTAGGCGAAGAGCGCCATGGTGCTGAGGAGCACCAGTCCCGTGGCAACGGTAAGCTTCGAGATCAGGTTGAGGCGCAAGGGGGTCTCCGTAGGCTCACCCGGCGGCGCGGCTTCCCCGCCTGAGTGGGGCCTTCAAATTGCAGGGGGCGGCGTATCTTTTGTAGCTTGACTTTTTTAAAACAATATTCTATATTTTATTTGCGTGTTTTAACGGGTGGCGCTTCAGCACCCTTTTCTCCGCCAGGCTGCCGTTTTAGCCGGGGCGGGAGCCGCCGTTTTTCACGGGGAGCGATCAGGGAGTTTACTCACATTAAAACCGTTTATCAAGCAATAAATTACCTTGACACGCGTTTCCAAATGGCCTAGTTAATAGTGTTTGAAATTTTTTAAATAGAAAACAGGTGCAGCCAATGGCGAAAAAAGAAAAATCGGAATACATCATTCAGGCCGTTTCCCACGCGCTCGACCTGCTGGAGCAATTCCACGACGAGGTCGACGAGCTTGGCGTGACGGAACTCAGCAAGAGACTGAAACTACATAAAAACAACGTTTTCAGACTTCTGGCCACCCTGGAATCGAGAAACTACATCGAGCAGAACAAGGTTACCGAGAACTACCGGCTGGGGCTTAAGACCCTGGAGCTGGGGCAGACCTTCATCAAGCAGATGGGGCTTTTGCGCCAGTCGCGCCCGGTGCTCGAGGCCCTGGTGAAGGAGTGCAACGAGACCACCTACGTGGCGATCCTCAAGGAGTGCCACATCGTCTACCTGGACGTGGTGGAGACCGACCTGACCGTGAGGGTGGTGCCGAGGGTGGGCGCCCGGCTCCCGGCCTACTGCACGGCCGCCGGGAAGGTGCAGATCGCCTACATGACCGACGAGGAGCTGGAGAACTACCTCCCTACCAAGGAGATGAAGCGCTACACTCAGAAGACGGTGACCGATCGGGAGGAGCTCAAGAAGCACCTGAAGCTGATCGCCGAGCAGGGTTACGCCATCGACGACGAGGAGATGGACGTGGGGGTCAAGTGCGTCGGCGCGCCGATACGCGACTACACCCGCAGGATCATCGGCGCGGTGAGCATCTCGGGCCCCTCGATGCGCTTCACCGACGAGCGGCTGGAGAAGGAGCTGATCCCGCTGGTGATGCGCTCGGGCGACGAGATCTCCCACAAGCTGGGGTACCACAAGTAGCAGACAAAAAAAGGCCCCGCGCGACGCGCGGGGCCTTTTTTATGTACCCTATACCTAGATGCTCCTCACAAGGAATCCCGTTTCTGGATCTCCTCGCGCCAAAGCCGCAACACCTGCGCCTCCAGCTCTTCCCTGCTCCCGCCGTTGTCGATCACCCGGCTCCCCAGGCGCCTCTTCTCCTCCATGGGCATCTGGGACGCCATGCGCGCGAGCGCCGCTTCCCGGTCCAGTCCGTCGCGCGCCATCAGCCGTTCAAGCTGGGTCTCCCGCTCCAGGTAGACCACCCAGATCTCGCTGAAGCCCGCCGCGCGCCCCGCCTCGAACAACAGCGGCGCCACGTAGAACGCCGTCTCCACCCCCGCCTCCCTGAGCCGGGCCAGCCTCTCCTCGGCGCGCCGCTTGATGGCCGGGTGGGTGATCGCCTCCAGGGTGCGCCGTGCCTGCTGGTCGGCGAAGACGATCTCTCCGAGCGCCGCCCGGTTCAGGGTGCCGTCGCTGTTCAGCACCCGCTCCCCGAAGGCGGCCGCGATCCGCTGCAGCGCCTCCTCTCCCGGCTCCACGACCTCGCGCGCCAGCCGGTCCGCGTCGACGACCGCGGCCCCCAGCCGCTCCAGCAGCAAGGCGACGCTGCTCTTGCCCGAGGCGATCCCCCCGGTGAGCCCTATCAGGCGCACGCCGGCTCCCCCGCCGCGAGCGCGGCAGCTCCCCTGGCGCCGGCGTTCCATAGGCAGCTGCACCCCTTGCGGGCCACCTCGATCTTCTGCCTCAGTGGCATATCCCCTCCTCGCTGAGCGTGAAGGTCGCAGCGCTCAGGTCCTCCTCGATCTGCAGCGAGCTCCCCCCGATCCGTATCTGGCTCCCCGTGAAGGCCTCCCTCTCGACCTGCACCCTTGCCTGCGCGTTGATCTCCATCCGTTTCTGCAACCGCTTCTTCTCGCCGGTGAGCTCGGCGATCTCCCCCTGGTACTTGGTGTAGACCCGCTCTTTGAGATGCACCAGCCCGGGCTCCATGCTCCCCGGGTTCTCCTTCAGGTAGCAGAGCGTCTTGGTGAGCTCCTCCATGAGGCGCGTCTTTTCCGCCAGGGCATCCTTCACCGCATCCAGCTTCCGGTTCAGCGACGGGTCGACGCCGACCTCGATCAGGGTCGGGACGCCGGCGTAGGAGCCGATGACGATGGCGTGCACCAGGGTGGCGGCACGGCTGACGCCGCCGATGATGTGCCCCTTGCGCCCCCCCGCTTCGCCGACCCTGATGCTGCTCCCCGAGGTGAGCTCGCTCTGCATGGCGAGTTCCTTCACGGTGATGGCGCCCCCCGCCGTGAGCTGCGCGTTCTCGGCAAACTGCACGGTGATCGAGCCGCCGGCCTCGAGCTGCGCCGTTTTGGGCCGGCTGTCGGCCCCGGCCCCGGTCCGCCTGCCGTGGCCGATCACCCCTCCCTTCACCTCGATGTCGCCGCCGGCCCTGACCCTGGCGGCCTCCACCACCCCCCCCACCGTGATCTGCTCGGTGGCGGTCACCTCCATCCCCTCGCAGACGTCCCCGGCAATCTCGAGCGATCCCTTGAAGTGGAGGTTGCCGGTGGAGAGGTCGACCCGTTTCAGCTTCAGCACCGGCTCGACGATGACCCCCCGCGGCACGATGACCGGCCACCCCGAGATGGCGGCGACCAGCAGCTCGCAGTCGTGCAGGTCGCAGGCCACGCCGGTCAGGTTTTCGGCGAAGGGGATCTCGCAGCCGTCGCTGGCGGGAAGCTCGCGGCCGGTCAGGTCGCACCCCGCCACGCCGGCAGTGGGCGCGCTCCTGCGCAGCAGCGGGTCGCCCAGGCTTACGCTGACCACGTCGCCCAGGTTGCGGTAGTCGGCCGTGTCGTCCTCGGAAAGCTGCGGCATCTGGCTGCTCATCTCCGGGATCAGGCTGATGAACTGGCTGTCCTCGCCGTGCAGGGGAGGGGTCCCCGCGGCGACCACCAGTTTCGAGGCGCAGCCGGCGCCGACCGCCGCCTCTATCTCCTGGTATCTGATGCCGCAGAGCACCCCGGCGTCGGCCAGGGCCCGACGCACCTCCTCCTCGCCGATGCGCCGCCCGCCGCAGGCCGGGTGCATGGTGATGCTGGCGCTCATCAGGTCCTCGGAAAGGTGGAGCGCGAGGGTCGCGTCGCGCCTCTCGCCGATCTGCAGGGTGAAGCCGACCGGGGAGGCGCTGCACCTGTTGACCACCTCGCAAAGCGCATCCTCCGAGACGAACAGCTCCCCATACCCCTGCGCCTCGATGGCCCGATGCAGCCGTTCGGGGTCGACGGAGCGCCTGTTGGTCACAGGGGTATAGAGCGCCAAGAGCGCAGCCGAGTCGGGGCTCAGTTGTAGGGTGAGGCCGGTGCCGTCAAGATCACTTTTGTCCATCACTCCTCCGGGATTGGGCGGATCCGCTAGCAGACTACCCCTGCCAGATTAATTATCGGCAATTTCCTCTATAGATTTAGGTTTTTTAGCGTGGCGCCCCGGCTCCGCTCCGCAGGCGGTCGCGCTGCCGGCCGCACCGAGCCCCCCTGCCTGCCCCCCGCGAATGGTATGGCGAAAACGGCATAAAGACAACAGTTAATTGCAGCGCGAGCTGCTCCGTCGAGCGACTATTGGAGCCCCGAACCGTATACGACCTAGAACGCCGATTCTCCGCATGATTTTTCCCTTGATTAGAGGTGTGTGATGTGGTAAAAACTGGATACTGTATACAATCTGACCCGCATGATTTACATAATGAATGTAATTATTTAGCCGAAAAATTGGCGAATTTTACAGCTATTTCGGAGGCCTAAGTGGCAGAGGTGGTTTTTTCCAGCTGGGGCAGAAGCATAGTAGATAACCGCAAAGGCGGCGAGGCGAAGGCGGCGAGCTTCAGGCTTCCGGTGACTTATGACGGCGAGAAACCGCTTTCGGCCTTCATCGGCTGGGACGGCATCATCCTGTACAACAAGGATGTGGACATACCGGCCATGGTCGCCGAGTACATGAAGCGGGTGCAGACCCGTTACGTCTGCGGCAAGTGCACCCCGGGCAAGAAGGGGACGCGGGTCATCATGGACGCACTGCTGGCCATCGTCGAGGGGCGCGGCAGCGAGCGGGACCTGGACACCATCCTGGACCTGGGCGAGCTGCTCAAGCACTGCAAGTGCACGCTCTGCCCGAGTTCCTCGGTGCCGGTGATCGATGCGGTGACCCACTTCCGCGACGCCTTCCTGAACTACATCCGGGGCGCCAAGAGCCTCTCCTCCGAGTTCCGCTACATCGACAAGTACACCGCGCCCTGCATGGACAAGTGCCCGGCGCACATCGACATCCCGGCCTACATCGAGGCGGTGAAGGATTACCGCTTCGGCGATTCGCTCGCCGCGGTGCGCGATTCCATGCCGCTTCCCTCGGTCTGCGGCAGGGTCTGCCCGCACCCCTGCGAGACCGCCTGCCGCAGGAAGAACGTGGACGAGTCGATCAGCATCATGACGCTCAAGCGGAGCGCCTCCGATTACGAGTGGCAGCACGGCCATCTCCCCCCCATGGTCCCCAAGGCGAAAAAGGGGAAGAAAGTGGCCGTGGTGGGTGCCGGTCCCGCGGGGCTTGCGGCCGCCTATTATCTGGCGCTCGAGGGTTACCCGGTCACCATTTACGAGGCGCTTCCCCTGGGAGGCGGCATGGTCGCCGTCGGCATCCCCCCCTACCGTCAGCCGCGGCACCTGCTGCAGCGCGACATCGACATCATCTCCGCGCTCGGCGTGGAGATCATCTACAACACCCGGGTGGGGAAGGACGTAAGCCTCGCCGAACTCAGGGAGAGGTTCGACGCGGTCTTCCTGGCGCCCGGCGCGCACCGCTCCAAGCCGATGGGGGTGGAAGGGGAGGACAAGGGGTACAAGGGCTTCCTGACCGGCGGCATCGACTTCCTGAGAAACGTCTACCTGGGGCTTCCCACCGGCATGGGAAAGAAGGTCTTCGTGGTCGGGGGGGGGAACACCGCCATCGACTGCGTCAGGGTGGCGCTTCGCGAGGGGGCCGAGGAGTCGGTGCTGGTCTACCGCCGCTCCAGGAAGGAGATGCCCGCCGATATCTGGGAGGTGGACGGGGCGGACGACGAGGGGGTGCGCTTCGAGTTCCAGGTGCTGCCGACCCGCGTGGTCGCCAACGACGACAACGAGGTGGTGGGGGTCGAGCTGATCAGGATGGCGATGGGCGAGCCCGACGCCTCGGGGCGCCGCCGTCCGGAACCGGTGCCGGGCTCCGAGTTCATCATCGAGTGCGACACCATCATCCCGGCCATCGGCCAGGACGCCGATCTCTCCTTCATCCCTGCCGAGGCGGGGATCGACACCACCAAGTGGAGCACCATCGTCACCAAGTTCGTCCCGCTCAAGGGGGCCGACGGCAAGGCGCTCAAGGACGGCATGGGGAACGATCTGTCCCGGACGCTGATCACCGACTGCGACGGTGTCTTCGCCGGCGGCGACGCCGAGATCGGCCCGCTCACCGTGGTCGCCTGCGTCGGCAGCGGGCACCGCGCCGCCAACGTGATCGCCCGCTACCTGGAAGGGGAGGGGGTGTCGCTCACCGACGCAGAGCGGATGGAGGACATCCTGAGCTACTTCGGGGTCTACGACAAGAACGAGCCGGTCCCCTGGCTGGACTCCGCCTCACGGGAGCATCAGGGGGAGATCCACGGCAAGGAGAGGGCGAGCTACAAGAACTACTGCGAGGTGGAACTGGGCTATGTCAACAGCCAGGCGGTGCGCGAGGCGGAGAGATGCCTGCGCTGCTACCGCGTCGCCATGATAGCCGTCTGACCGGGCATTTCCGCCAACGCCTTTCAATTTAATATCGATAACTGAAAACTGGGGTTTTTATATGGTCAGCTTAACCATTGATGGCAAAAGCGTGCAGGTCGAAGTCGGTACCACCATACTGGAGGCTGCGGCCACCGTCGGGATCAAGATTCCGACGCTGTGCTGGCTGCAGAAGGTCTCCCCGACCGGCGCCTGCCGCGTCTGCGCCGTGGAGATCGAAGGGGTGGACCGGACCATGACCGCGTGCAACACCCCGGTCAAGGAGGGGATCAAGGTCACCAGCAACTCCCCGCAGCTGCAGGTGATGCGCCGCAAGGTGATGGAGCTCATGCTGGTGAACCACCCGCTGGACTGCCCGGTCTGCGACGCCGGCGGCGAGTGCGATCTGCAGGACGCCTGCTACGGCCTGAACGCCACCAAGCAGGAGTACTCGGCCCTCCTGGAGCGCCGCCCGATCCGTTACGACTGGCCGCTGGTGGAGAGCGATCCCAACCGCTGCATCCTGTGCGAGAAGTGCGTCAAGGTGGACCACGAGGTGGTCGGCTGCGACGCCATCGCCGTGGTGAACAAGGGGGAGGCGGCCATCATCGACACGGTGGACGGCAAGCCGCTCAACTGCGATTTCTGCGGCAACTGCGTCGCCGCCTGCCCGACCGGCGCGCTGATCACCAAGCCGTTCAAGTTCAAGGGGCGCCCCTGGTCCTTCACCCGGGTGCAGAGCGTCTGCGCCTTCTGCGGCAACGGCTGCCAGATCGAGTACCACGTCAAGGACGGCCGCGTGGCGCGGGTGACCAGCGAGGACGACACCTTCAACAACGGCAACCTCTGCATCAACGGCCGCTTCGGCTACAGCTACCTCACCTCCCCGGAGCGCCTGAGCGCGCCGATGCTCCGTGACCAGGCCGGCACCCTGGCCGCCACCGACTGGAACAGCGCCCTGTCGGCTGCCGCCGGCAGGCTCAGGGAGATCATCGCCCGCGACGGTGCGGCCGCCGTGGCCGGTCTGGGATCGCCCAGGCTGACCAACGAGGAGAGCTTCCTGTTCCAGAAGTTCCTGCGCGTCGCCGTGGGGACCAACAACATCGACTCCGAGGCGCGCCTCGGGTTCGCCCAGGCGCAGGCGCAGATGCTGCGCAGGTTCGGCTTTTCCGGCGCGAGCCACACCATCGACAAGCTGGACGACGCCGAGGCGATCATCGTTTTCGGGTCCGATCTGAACGCGGAGGCTACCGGGACCGAGTACCGCGTCATCAAGGCGGCGACCAAGAGGGATGCCAAGCTCGTGCTGGTGAACATGCGCGACGTGAAGCTCAAGAAGTTCTCCAACGTGCACCTGAAAAACCTCCCCGGACGCGAGCTGGCGCTGATCTACGGGCTGATGAAGGCGCTCCTTGACTCGGGTGCCGCGGTTCCCGCCGGGGGGGAGGGGATAAAGAAGGAGCTCGCCGCGTTGTCGCTGGCGGAGCTCTCCAGGGAGTGCGGCGTCGGCGAGGCCGCTTTCAGTGACGCTGCGGCGCTCATCGCAGGGAAGAGCCGGGTCGCCCTGGTATTCGGAAGCGACCTGATCCGCAGCTGCGACGCAGCGGCCAAGATCGCGGCACTGGCAGATCTTGCCGTGCTGACCGGTTCGGCGGGTGAGGCGGGGGGAGGGATCTTCCCGATCCACGCGAAGAACAACACCGTAGGGCTTTTGGACATGGGAGTCTCTCCCGACACCCTCCCGGGTCTGCAGGAGCTTTCCGAAGGCGCAGCCTTCGAGCAGAGCTGGGGGAGCAGGCTGCCGGGCGCACCGGGCAAGGAGCTCTGGGGCATCATCGAGGGGATCGAGCAGGGGAGCATCAAGGCGCTTTACCTCCTGGGCTGCGACCTGACGGGCTTTCCGGACAACGCCAGGATCAGGAAGGCGCTGGCAAAGCTCGAGCTTCTCATCGTGCAGGACATCTTCCGGGGGGACTCGCTGGAGTCGGCCCACGTGGTCCTCCCGGCCGCAGCAGCCGCCGAGAAGAGCGGCAGTTTCACCTCCTCCGACAACCGGGTGCAGGCGATCTTCAAGGCGGTGAACGCTCCTGGCGAAGCCAGGGAGGATGGGGAGATCATTGCCGACCTCTACAGCAGGCTCACCTCCTCGCCCCAGCAGGGTACAGCCGCCCTGATCATGAAGGAGATCGCCGCGCTTTCCAGGAGCTACCTTGTCGACAGTTCCGGTAAGGGTATCGTCAAGCACGCGGCAAAAGCAAAAGCCGCGCCGGGATTTGCTCCGCTGTCCCGGGGTGCCGCCGCGGCACTTCCGAAGTTCCAGCTGCTGGTCGGCCCGATCGGCTTCCACAACGGGACCTCGACCACCCGCTCGCAGAACAACCTCACCGTCTCGCCCGCGGGGTACGTGGAGCTGCACCCTGTCGATGCAACCGCCCTGGGCATTGTCGAAGGGGGCGCGGTCAAGGTGAGCTCGGCTATCGGCGCGGTCACCGCACCGGCCAGGATCAGCGCCAAGCTTCAGCCGGGACTTCTCTTCGTCCCCTCGCACTTCAGGGAGCTGAACGGCAACGCCCTTTTAAAGGGGAGCTGCAACCTGGTTGAGGTCAAGGTGGAGAAGGCGTAACGAGCGCCGGCTCGACGCCCAGTGCCCATGAAAGTGGAAAGGCCCCGGTTATTGGACCGGGGCCTTTCTTTTTGTTCTCGATTGCGATTGGTTGGAGTTTCCAGAGCCGATGTCACCGCACAATCAGTGACCGGGCCGGACCAGCGTCAGGCTGAGACGACGGATCTGATGGTCGAGTTCGCGCAGCTTTGACTCGTATTCCCGCAGATAGAAAGCCTTCTTCGCATCGTCATGAAAAGTAATTCCGTCCTTGAGCATCTGGATGCGGGATTTCGCCATGTCTCTCATCATTATGAGAGATTCCTTCATGTCTGACATAGTGACCTCCCCGGCAGCGACGAAACGCTGCAGCAATGGTAATATCAGACAGGGCGCGCCGATATACCTCAATGCATAAAAGTGTTACCTAAGGGGATGCTACCACTGTCAGTAGGTGAACGTCAAAGCTTTTCCTCATTGACGCCGACTATTATGCAAAATCTGTAAGATACCCGTCCGGGGTCGGGCCGGCTATGCGGGTGCCTTATCCCCCCTATCGAGGAGCACGGTGGCGAAGAGCGAGCCAGGGATGGCAGCAAGGCGGCAGGTGCCATGGTATATTTGAACTTCCCAATTCTGGTGGTATGTGTTAGATTCTTTTCCATTGTGAGTATGGATTCAATTCGATCTGGAGGCGGTGATTTATGGAAGATGAATTGACACATGTCGCTGCGTTGGCCGGCAGGAACACCGATGTTGTGGACAAACTGGATGAGCTTCTGGTTGGCCCGAACGACCGTGCCTATGTGGTATGCAGTCTCCTGGACTGTAAGCTCAATATCAAGGGGCGCTGTACCATATATGCCGTGCTGGACGTGCCGCGCATGAAGACGGGGCAGCCTTGTGACAAATACCTCCAGAGAGAATCCACAGAATGAGCTTGAGGTGACATGTGCCCGCGTTTTCCGGAGCATGGTCCCTCGGTCCGTCCGTGCCTTATTGCTATCCCTGATCCTGCACAATTTCACCTCGCCAAGCCCCGCCAGCCTGCCGACTGAACAAACCCTGCCGACTGAACCAACCCTGCCGACTGAACCAACCCTGCCGACTGAACCAACCCTGCCGACAAAGAGACAGTACCGGTCGGGCTTGACGGATCAGCTGTGCCATTTATCCAGGTTCAGCAGCAGCCGCAGTACCAGCCGGAAAACTGCGGCAGAAACACGTTGTCGATGACATGGACGATCCCGTTGGAGCACTCGATGTCGGTTTGCAGATACTTGCCGTTATCTATTACCGGCCGGCCTTCCTCCAGGTGGACCGTGAGGGATTTGCCGATCTCGGTATAGAGGGTTTCGTTCCGACCGATCTCGGCCGTGCTCATCTTTCCTGAAAGCATGTGATAGCCGAGAATGGAGGCGAGATTCCCCCTGTCACGGGTTATCTCTTCCAGGTCCACCCGCTGAAAAGCTGCGTCATTGGGGGCGAACAGGGTGAAGGGGCCGGGCTGTTTCAGCTTTTCGGCCAGACCCGCCATCTCCAGTGTCGAGAGCAGTGTCTGAAACGATCCATCCTCGGTAAGGGTTTCAAGTATGGTTTTCACTGTGATCTCCTTTCCTTGTGACTGCCGACTCTTTCCCACGGGTGAAAGGAGTCGGCGAACACGAGCCGACCTTTACCGGGCGCCGCTCATCCTTTTAATGGGAGAGTCATCTCAAGTTTATTCGTCGCGAATTTTTAAGTCAAGGAGAAGGGGATCAGTCGCAGGGACACGGCGAGGTTCGGCCGTCATGCATTAGTTTGGTACAACTTAAGCGTAACCATGCTCGGCCTTATGACTTTTGCGGTGAGGAAATCGGAAGCCTACTCAGGGTTCCCTCAGGGCCCCAGTGGATGTCGGTGGTCATGAGGCACAACGAGTGGATCTTGAACGGGAAGCGCTTGAAGGCGTGGTCCAGGATGGAGTAGAGGCGGAGCTCCTTGTCGTCAGTGAATATGTCCCGACGATCATTGCCCCGCAGGAAACGGCCCCGGGTAGGTGGAGGCGTTCCTTTCGAGACATGGCGCAATCATATCCCGAGTTGTCAATTTATCAATGCCTGGACCCCCGGAATGTCTCAGTGGCTCCTGGAGAATCCGGGAGTGGCGCTTCTGACAGGAGACCCAGGGGTCGGGAAGACCTCGGCGCTGCGTTTGATCGCCGACGGGCTTAACCCGCACCGCTACCAGGTAATCTATATGGCCGAGACGGACTTCGGGCGCGTGGACATCTATCGCCAGCTGGCTCTTGAGCTGGGACTCGAACCGTCCTATCGACGATCCCAGCTCTGGCGCGACATCAAGGCGAGGATCACCGAGCTTGCCGACGGCAAGCACATCCTTCCGGTATGGATCATCGATGAGGCGCAGAACCTGCCACTGGACTTCTTCAGGGACTTCCCGGCCTTCCTGAATTATGTTGTGTGTTCACTTATGTGTTGAAGCAGTTATAACCTTCGGCTTTTGTTGGATATTTGTTCAAAACACGTAACATAAGTACAACCGCCTTGAGACTTAGAGTGCTTTCAAAAACGCCATGAGATCCGGTTGGTCATTCCAGTGTTTTGTGGATTCCTCTGGTGTGAATATCTCGCAGTGCGCGAGAGCCTTAGCCTTCATTTCCAGATCTACCTCTGCATAGATGTTTGTGGTATCGAGTGAGACATGGCCCAGCCATGCGCGGATCGTGTTAATGTCTACCCCGGCGCGAAGCAAATGGACTGCTGTTGTATGTCGGATGGTGTGTGTGCTCACCCGTTTGGAGCTTAATGATGAGACCTTTTTGCTCGCCTTGAGTACATAGCGTTTCACAATTGCATTGACCCCGAATCGTGTGATTGCCTGGTCCCGACAATTGAGGAATACCTGTTGGCCGTCCTTGCGCCCCGCAATAAGGGATTGCAGTGTGTTGGCCGTCAGATCCCACAAAGGACAGATACGGATCTTGCCTCTCTTACCCGAAATACTGACTGATGATGAACTGTCGAAATTGAGATCGTTTACTGTAACTCTAGCTGCTTCGTCTGCTCGGGCACCGGTATTGTAAAGGAAAAGGAGCAAGGCGTAATCTCGCATCCCTTGTTTTGTTGTGGAGTTTGGGGTGTCCAGTAGGGTATCCATCTCCGGTTTGTCCAAATAAGACATTATCGGCCGTGAGGTCTTCTTGAAAGGGACTGCTCTGATTTTGCTGCACCAAGAGAGATGTTCCGGGCTGCGTTCGCCGATAAAGTGCGCAAAGGCATGAATTGCGGCGAGGCGCTGATTGCGGGTTGCCACTGAACACTCGCGCTGCTGCTCCAGATACAGCAGGAAGCTGCGGATCAGTTCAGGAGAGAGGTGCTCAAGGGACAGGCGTTCTATAGGGAGGCCAACATGAGCGGCAGCAAACGGGAGCATCAGAACTAACGCGTCGCGGTAACTCGCCTGGGTATTACGCGTCAGGTTGCGTTCTCCAATCAGGTGTTCCATGAGAAAACGACGAACCCAAGGGCCTACCAGCGTCATATCAGTCATGGGCCACCCCCGCCAATGCATAGTTTTCAAAGCGCTTGCCGGCTTCATGCAGCAAACCAGGGGTCATTTGAAGGTAGTATCGGGTCTGCGATACATCTATGTGCCCCAGATAGGTAGATAAATGGAGTAGCAAACGTTGCACATCGGCCCCTTCACGATACCAGAGCTCCAGTCGGTGAACGGCAAAGGTGTGCCTTAGGTCATGAATCCGAGGGGCGTAGGTAGCGCCTTCCCTGCGACGGATTCCTGCTTGATTCCGTAGTCGGGCGAAGATTTTTCTCACCCAGTCGTACGACAACGGGTTACCGGTTCGGGTGGCAAAAAAGGCCGAAGATTCCACTGAATGGACAGGCAACTGACGCCGCCTGTCCAGATAGGTCTGGAGATGACTGGTTAGCCTTGGCCCGATGGGGACGAGTCGGGTCTTGTAGAATTTGCTGTCGTGGACGGTGATCAGGCTCTCGGCAAGATTCATATCCGATATGGTCAAAGAAAGTACTTCTCCGATCCTCATGCCCGTGCCGTATAGGGCCAGGATCAGCGTTTTGAATGTGGCCGCCTGAAGTGGGCTGTTCGATGCCTCCAGAGTGTCGGTCGCTGCCAGTAGTTTGCATAGTTCCTCGGTGCTGTAGATATACGGTACTTGCGGCTCTGACAGCTTTGGCAGGGTTAGGGGAAGTGGCTTGGAGTCGCTATACCCATGGCTCACCGCGAACCGAAATAACCCGTCAAGAGTGCGATACTTCAAATGCCAGGTGGCTGTAATCACCCCCCTTCCGGCAAGGAAGGCCGAAACTGCGTCCGGGTCGATTGCTGCGAGGTCCATGTCTCCGACACACCTCTGAAACGTCTTAAAAATTGCGGCTTCAGACCTGAAACGCATACCCATGGCCTGCTTGAAAGAGACATACTCGACGATAAGTTGAGAGAGATTCATAAGAGACCTCCGGCATCGAACGTTGCAACTTCCCTGAGACCTGCGAGATCTACCTTGACATAGATCTTTGTCGCGGCAGAACTGCGATGTCCCAGATGATCGCCAATTTCCTTGATGGAGAGACCTTCAGCGAGCAAATGGCTGGCGCATGAGTGCCGCAAGGAATGCGGTCCTAGATGGGGAGCCTTGATGCCGAGTTCTTTCATACGAATACTTGTCATATCGAAAAGGCTTCTGCGGGTGATTGGCCGATAGGGGTGGGTAAGGGAGAGAAATATCTCTCTATATGGAGATTGAGGGCGCACCTCTTGTAAGTAGCGAATGATGGCGTTGCCGACCTGGGGGACCAAGGGATATGTCTGCTGTCCCCTGCGTTTGACTCGCGATACAGAGATCTGGCCCTGTTCCCAATCGATATCCTCTAGTCTAAGGGTTGCAACCTCTGATGCCCTGAATCCGTAGATTGCGAGAAGCATCACCAGTACGCGGTTCCGGATGTCACGGGCACTTCCAGTCTCCATGCTGGCTATCAGGCGAGTTACATCTGGCCAGGAAGGACCCAGTGGCAGTTGCTCTTGGGCGAAGATCCGTGGGCCATGGATCTCTTGAGCGATATTTGCTGAGCACCACCCTTGTTCACCTGCGTACTTGAAGAATGATCTGAGCGCTGTTGCCATGTTTTTAACCGAAATTCGGCAGTTGCCCCTGCTGCCGTAATCGGCAAGAAACGCATCGACATCGGAGAGGCAGACAGCAGCGAATTGGCAACAGAAAGAGCCATACCAGCACAGGAACAGTCTGAGGTGCCCGCATTGCCGATCAATAGTCAAAGGGGTAAGACCTCGTTCGTATTGCATCCATGCCCTAAAATCATCCATCAGTTGCTTGAACGGGATCGTTTTTTCCGGCTCACGCCAATAGCCCAGAAAGCGCAGCCACGATCTTGCTACCTGAATGAATCGAATCTGGGCCCGGTTAAGATCCTGTTTCTGATCACAATATGGTTCCGGATTCTTCCAGCCAATGGCAGCCACTCGGACCTGCTCGATAGTTACGCCACGCTCAGGGCAAATCGGTAACTTCAGTGCAATTCGGAGTAGTTCTCTTGCGATCAACCGTTGGGTCGAGAACGTATATCCTTGTTCTTTACAGTGACAAAGATATTGTTCTCGTTCTTCTCGATACGGGGAATTGGTGTGGCAGGTAATAGTTTGGGGCTTGATGAATAGAGTGCTGAACACGGCCGGACCTCCTTTTGTTGGGATTGTCCATTCATGGTCAGGAAATGCTTATGTGATGTCAAATTAGATAATGACGTTAAAATTCAGCCACATGTGTCGTCATCGTAACATAAGTGAACACACAACATAATTCAGGTTATGTTGTTAGCAACATAACCTGAACTTCGCCTTCGACTCACGCGACCTCATGACGGTCTGGTTCGTAGGACATTCGGCCCTGGCGCAATCCTTTACCCGTGGCCACTTGGCGGCGATGGCGAGCCGCCTCCACCTGCGCATTCACTTCGCGCCGATAACCGAGCGGGAGCGCTTCGCGAGCCTGATCAAGCATGGTCTGCAAAGCGCCGGCTGCAAGCAGACGCTTATGTCTGACTCAGGGCTTGAGTTGCTGCTCCAGGGGTCTCAGGGCATACCGCGCAAGGCGGGGAATATCCTGAAAACGGCCATGCGGTTAGCCGTTACCAAAGGGTTGAACCACCTGACGGACGATCTCCTGAGAGCAGCCATGGAGGAGGTGACATGAAAAGCGGCGACTCACCAGTACTGTTCGTCTATCCACCCGACGAACTCTCAGACGAATCGGTACACGCCATCTCGGAATTCTTGCACGAAATGTGTCGATCCTTCGAGCAGCACTACCACAGGCGAATAAACCGGTTCGCCGATGCACAAGAACGAGAAGCGCGAGACCGGATTTACACGAGCAACAACTGCAAAGCCGAAGACGGAGACGAGCCGTTCTGACCCCTTTGTCCCAGGCTGCTTCAGGGCTGCGATTCTCCTCTAGCAGCTTGGGACAAACCCTCTCGTCCCACCTAAAATAGGGCGGGAAAACTCTCCGGGTTTAACGCGGGACGTAACACACCGTTCTTTGAAACTCGAAAACACACGCGATTTAAATGGGATCATCCAGGACGTTTGCCGGGTAGATAGCCGGCCTGAGCGCTATCAAAAAGTTCCGATAAACCCGGCGTCATGCAGTAAAGAGTGTCTCCTCTTCTGGCGGCCAGTACGATTCCGGATTCTGACATTTTGATGTGCTTCGTCAGTTCGGCTCCGGTGTACCCGAACACTTTCACGGCAATAAAGCATATCACGGCCCTGGCGGTCGAAATCTGCCTCTGTTTGCTCCCCTGCTGCACGGAGGAGGCATGGATGCCGAAAAAAGCAGACACCCGCTCGACGATCTCATCCAAAGAGGGAGGTGTAGCCGCTACTGACTTCGACGTTTCTGTCGCATGCCAGACGTCCTCGACGAATTCTCCGCTGCCGAGAATTCTTTCGTCGTAGGCCTCGAAATCCTGGGGGCCGGATAGAGCCAGACGGCGCTTCAGGCCTCCGCCGACAAGTTCGTCTCTTCTGCCCAAGGCGACACCCTCGGCCACGAAATCGTGATATTTCCTTCTCGCCGTCATTGGGTTGTCATCGAACATCTGGAGGACCTCGTTAATGACTTGGCCGGGCAGAAGAGCGCGCCCCATGATGCCGGCATGCCCGCACCATCTGTAGGTGTCAAGCTTCCGCATCGAGGGAACGAGGCCGGCTCGCAGGGGATTGAGGTGAATGTAGCGGACGAGTTCCAGAAAATAGGAGTCTTCCTCGCACACAATCGACTTGTATCGGTTCTGGAAGAGGCGGCCGCAACGATGATGGCGAAGGTTGAAGACGACGGCATAACCGGTCAGCAGGCGCTGCATCAATCCCGGCAAGGTACCCTTGCCCTTAGTAGGGCGGAGAAGGGCGTGTGCGTGGTTTGATAAGAGACTCCAGGCGAGACATTCGGTCTTGGTCTTGACGAGCAGTCGGGAGAAGCGATCGAGAAAATCGGACCGGTCGCGGTCGTCGAGGAAAATGTCTCTCTTCTCGATCCCGCGGATCATTACGTGATGAAGCACCCCCTCAATATCTATTCGCGGCAGCCTTGGCATGCTCCAATGGTAGCGCGAATCCAGAGGTCGAGTAGCCAGGGACGGTTACCCGTCCCCAGCCCTCTAAGAACTGTGCATGCAAGTTTCCCCGCACACAGCTCAAGCCTAACAAAGGCCATAGTGACCCGGTAACTCTACC
>Ga0209212_1000267_pt1 | contig 110224 bp, 98 predicted proteins | sample RifGroC2_FD_183996 | JGI IMG/M metagenome (GOLD analysis project Ga0209212, IMG submission 183996) | Groundwater microbial communities from Rifle, Colorado, USA - Groundwater C2 (SPAdes) (version 2) | ecosystem: Environmental > Aquatic > Deep subsurface > Groundwater | place: Rifle, Colorado... | reverse complement strand
CCCTCCCCCGCCAGGGGGGAGGGGATTATTGGCAAGTATCTTCTCCAGCTTCCCGGCCAGGGCCACGGCCCCGGCCAGCGTGCGTCCGTAGGAGAGCGCTTTCCCGGAACTGTCGGCAATTGCCCGGCGCTTCCAGTTCTGGCGGGCGGACTGGATCAGGTACTGTTCCAGCGGCAGTCGCCTTGGCTTGCGCGAGTCGAAGTAATCGCAGGAAAGTTCGGCCACCTTCTGACGCACCTCCATGGCGCTGCTGGTCGGGGGCATCGGCTTGCCGAACAGGATCGTCATCGGGTAGGGGGAAAAGGCCGGCAGGCGCGACAGCAGCCGGCCATGGGCGTAGGAGAGGACGCTGCCCCAGGCGCCGCCGATGTAGACCGGTATGATCGGGTAGTTACTACCCCTGACGATGCGCTCGAAACCGCCCCGGAACTCGCGCAGCATGCCGTTGCGGGTCAGCTGCCCCTCGGCGAAGATGCAGACCAGGTAGCCGTCGTCCAGCGCCGCCCGGGCCTGGCGCATGAATTCCAGTAGCCCCTTTTTGCCGTCTTCGGAGGAGACCGGGATCACCCCCATCAGCCGGAACAGGCCGCGCAGGACCGGCGTGTTGTAGATGCGCCGTTCCATCACGAAGCGGATGCGGCGCTGGTTGGTGGCGGTCAAGAGCAGCGCGTCCAGCCAGGTGACGTGGTTGGGGATCAGCAGCGCCGGCCCCTCCAGCGGCAGGTGCTCGCCGCCGATGATGCGCAGGCGGTAGAAGATGCGCATGGCGGCCAGTGCGATGAAGCGCAGCAGGAAATCGGGCAGCACCCAAAAGGATACCAGCGTGAATATCAGCGTGATGACGCCGACGGTGCTGAACCCCTGGGCGGCCCTGAGACCCATCGGGCCGCTGAACAGCCAGGTCAGCGCCGAAGCGCCCAGGATCGCCACCCAGTTGATGAAGCTGGAGGCGGCCAGCACCTCGCCCCGCCTGGCCGGATCGGCCCGGAACTGGATGAAGGTCTGCAGCGGCAGACTGAACAGTCCGGCCGAAACGCCCAGCAGCACCAGGATCGCCAGGCAGGAGAACAGCGTCGGGGGCACCGCGTGCAGCAGGATCGGCGCAACGGTCAGTCCGAGCGCGCCGATCGGCACGATGCCGAATTCCACGTCGCGTCCCGACAGTTTGGCGGCCAGCAGCGAACCGCCGCCGATCCCCAGCGCCGCCGCCAGGAACAGGTAGCCGCTTTGGGCCTCGGCCAGTCCCATCTCCTGCATGCCGTAGGCGATCAGGTTGAGCTGGGCATAGGCGCCCACGAACATGAAATAGGCCTGGCCGATCATTGCCAGCATCAGTTGCCGGTCGTGGCGGATCGACATCACGGTGCGCAGGATCTCGGTCGGGAACAGCGCTATCCTGCGGGCCGGATCGGCGCTGGTGGTCGTGTCGATGCCGGCTGCGCTCCAGAGGCCGGCCAGCGCCACCCCCAGGCAGAACAGGGCCGCCAGCCAGTAGCGGCCGGCCACGGCCTGGGTCAGCGCCGAGGCCAGCACGGTGCCGAGGATGATCGCCAGGTAGGTGAAGGATTCCACCAGTCCGTTGGCGCCGGAGAGCTGCTCGCGTCCGGCCAGTTCCGGGATCACGCCGTATTTGGCCGGCGCGAAGAAAGCGCTGTGGGTGGCCATCATGAAGATCACCATGTACAGGCCGTCATGCCACCCCAGGGCGAAGGCGGCTACCGCCAGCGCGGTCACCAGCACCTCGACCGCCTTGACCACCACTATGACGCGCGATTTGCGCAGCCGGTCCGCCAGGCAGCCGGCCGGGGCCGAGAACAGCAAAAACGGCAGTACGAAGGCCGCCCCGACGGTGGCGGTGACCACGCCGGCCTGGTCGGCCCCCTTGACGCCGATCAGGCAGAAGATGACCAGCAGCTTGAGGATGTTGTCGTTCATCGCCCCCAAAAACTGGGTCGCGTTGAGGCGTCCGAAGGAGCGGGGGAGTTTGGCGGTTGTGTTTTCCAATGTTGGCCTCGTTGAATAACGTGATTTGTAGGGGCACCCCTTGCGGGTGCCCTTATCATTGGAGCGGCGCAAGGCGGGCGGGCGCAAGCCCCGCCCCTACGAACATTTTTGCACTGTTCCCCAGTATCTCCTCAGTCACTCCCAGCGCCAGTTTCAGCTCCACATCCCGGTCCCAGGGATTTTTGATCGCTGCGATGCGACGCACTTCCGGAAGCGGGATGCGGTAGGCGTGCCACCAGGGGGAGGTGATTGCGCTGTTGATGATCGGCATGTCGCTGCCGTACAGCAGGCGGTCGTGGATTCCGGCATTGCGCAGCACCCCGGTCAGGTGGCCGAGCCGGTTGGCCTGGGTCAGCGCCGAGATGTCGGCGTGGAGATTGGGGTACTGGCCGAACAACGCCAGCAGGCGCTCCAGGTTGGCCTGCCCATCATTTTTGCCGTTGCTGGCGCAGTGGGCGGCGATCACGGTTACTCCCTCGTCCAGCGCGCGGCGAAGCCGCAGCGGGTCGGCCAGGCTGTTATCGACTCGGGTGAAGGATTCCTCGTTGCCGGTATGGGTCAAGAGCGGCAGTTGCAGCTCCCGCAGCCGCCGGTAAAAAGGTGTCAGCCGCGCATCGGCGGGATCGATGTGCTGGACCGAGGGGAGCCACTTCAGCAGCACAGCCCCCTCCTCGGCGGCTCGATCAAGCCGTTCCAGCGCATCGCTGCGACCGGGGTTGATGCTGGCGCCGAACAGCAGGTTCGGGTACTTGCGGCACTCCCGTCCCAGAAACTCGTTGGGGATATGGATCTCGGTCGCCGCTTCGTCCAGTCGTCCCTGCGCATTGACCACGCCGTCCATTGCCAGCACCACCGCCGCCGAAACCTGCCGCGACTCGCCCAGGCGCTTTGACAGCCGCTCCAGCACCAGACCATCGCCATGCAGCAGCAGTTCACGTTCGGAAACGCCGAAGGTTTTCAGAAAGAAGTTGAAGCGGACGTTGCGGCGCATGGCGCTGGAAACGAAGCAGCCGCTGGAACCGGCGCCGATGCCTGCGGTATGGCAGTGGATGTCGATGATGGTGGCAGTTGGCAGCATGATGTTCCCCGTAGTCTGGTTCGTTGATGGATGTCTGTCATGCTTTTCAGGGAACATGCCAGAAACCGGCGGCACATGCAATAGCCTTTGTTTCAGTACTTTAGCCCGTGTTGTGCGGCTCCGGTTAATGCATGATTGACACTGGATGCCGGCCTGATGTACATCTGCTGCATGACAAGACAACTATCATTGACAAACGAAGAGCGGGACTTTTTCCGGAACGTGGCCCAGGCCGCTTTTGCCAACCCCTTCAGCCAGACCAGGGTGGAGCTGGACCGCAAAATCGCCGGCAGCGATGCCGCTCTGTCCTGGGATGACCTGGTGGAACTGGCGATCAGCCGCATCGTCGAAAGCCTTAGCCGCTTGAGGGCGTCGGGGCGTGACGACCTGGCGCGTTACGGCGCGGATGACCGGGAGCTGCTCAAGACCGCGTTCCTGTTCGACATCTACCACCGCTATCGCCAGACCTTCGATGACTTCATCCTCAAGCAGCTGGCCGCCGGCGATGAACCGATCCCGGTCCCCTTTGCCCGCGAGCTGCTGGGGGCCCTGGCCGGGCTGGGGCTGGACGAAAGCGGCAGCCGGCGCTATTTGGGGATCTTCTACCAGATCCGGCGGGCCTTCTACTTCATCGAGACGGCGCTGACCGGTCTCTCCGCATCGATGCACGGACTGCGGCTGCAGCTCTGGAACAATATCTTCACCTGCAACATAAACTGGTACGAACAGCACCTCTGGAACCGCATGGAGGATTTTTCCACGCTGCTGCTGGGCGAGACCGGCACCGGCAAGGGGGCCGCCGCGGCCGCCATCGGCCGCTCCGGATTCATTCCCTTTGACGGCCGCAGCGGTCGTTTCAGCGAGAGCTTCACCCGCAATTTCATCGCCATCAACCTGTCCCAGTATCCGGAATCGCTTTTGGAATCGGAGCTGTTCGGCCACAAAAAAGGCGCCTTTACCGGCGCGATCGAAAACCACGAGGGAGTCTTCAGCCGTTGCGCTCCCCACGGCTCGATCTTCCTGGACGAGATCGGCGACGTCTCGGTTCCGGTGCAGATCAAGCTGCTGCAGGTGATCCAGGAGAGGACCTTCACGCCGGTGGGCGGCCACGAACGCAGGCGGTTCCAGGGACGGGTGATCGCCGCCACCAACCGCCCGCTGGATGACCTGCGCCGCTCCGGGCAGTTCCGTGACGACTTCTACTACCGGCTCTGCTCGGACATCATCGTGGTGCCGCCACTGAACCTGCGCATCCAGCAGGAGCCGCGCGAGCTGGAGGCGCTGATCGGCAGCATCCTCAAACGCCTGATCGGCGATGCGGCTGTGCCCCACGCCCGGCTGGTGCGGGAGGCGCTGCTGCGCGACCTGGGGGCGCACTACCCCTGGCCCGGCAACGTGCGCGAGCTGGAGCAGGCGGTGCGGCGCATCATCCTGACCCGCCACTATCGCGGGGACACGTCCGCTTCGGTTTCCAGCGAGCCGTGCGATCGTTTGCTGGCCGGCATCGAGGCCGGCAGCATGGATGCCCAACAGCTGATGGCCGAATATTGCGGCCTGTTGTACCGCCGTTTCGGCACCTATGAGGATGTGGCCCGTAAAACCGGTCTCGACCGCCGCACGGTCAAGAAGTATGTGCTTCTGACCGGCGGTAAGAACGCCTGACAGATTGACAATTCACCGAAACCGGATATGGACAATCATGCTCCGCTCATTTATGTCATCAAAACATTGGAATATAAGCCCGGCCGGCCGGATTGTCCTGGTGTATCTGCTTCTCAGCGCCTTCTGGATCCTGATCTCGGACCTGCTGATCTCCCGGATCGGCAACGGCGGGGATACGGCCATGCTCTCGATCATCAAGGGCTGGCTCTTCGTCATTATCTCGGCGGCAATCCTCTACCACCTGATTCGCCGGCACGTTATCAAGCAGGAACTTGCCGTCAGGATAATCCTTGCCAGTGAAGAACGTCTGAACCTGGTTCTGCAGAGCGTCAACGACGGGGTCTGGGACTGGGACCTGGAGAATGGCAGGGCCTATTTAAGCCCCAAGTTTTTTGAAATTATCGAATTCCAGCCGGAGAAGGAGGCTCCCGATCCGGATTTCTTCATGTCGATGATCCATGCCGATGACCGTGCCATGGTATTGAAAGTGATTGACGATCACCTTGGCGGCAAGAATATGTCCAGTGTTTTTGAATTCCGCACGATCACCCGGCAGGGCACGCTCAAATGGATTTTGAGCCGGGGCAAGGTGGTCGAGCGGGACACGTCCGGACAGCCGCTGCGCATGCTCGGCACCATCACCGATATCAGCGAACGGAAAAAAATCGAGCAGGCACTCCAGGAGAGCGAAAAACGTTACCGGGCCGTGGTTGAAGACCAGACCGAGATCATCTGCCGTTTCCTGCCCAGCGGCATCCTGACGTTCGTCAACGATGTCTACTGCCGTCTGTTTGGCAAAAGCCGGGAAGAACTGCTCGGCAGAATCTGGCAGCCGCTCGCCTTTCCGGATGATCTGCCGGAGATTGAGAAACAGCTGAAGCGGATGACACCCGAGCATCCGGTGGTGGTCGTGGAGAACAGGATCATAACCGGTTCGGGAGAGGTGCGCTGGATGCAGTTCGTCAATCGGGGGTTCTACGATGAAAACGGAGCTCTGCTTGAAACCCAGGTGGTGGGACGCGACATTACCGTGCGCAGGCAGGCTGAAGAGGATATCAACTCATTCCTGGCCGAGGTGCATGACCTATACAACAACGCCCCCTGCGGCTACCACTCCCTGGACGAGAACGGCCTCTATGTGCGTGTCAACGACACCGAGTTGAAATGGCTCGGATACGAACGCGACGAGATCGTGGGCAGGAAGACCTTCGCGGATCTGATCCCGGAGGAGTGCCGGCCGGTCTTCTGGGCCAATTTCGCCGGATTCAAGCAGCGCGGCAGCGTTGAGGGGCTCGAATACGTGATGGTCCGCAAGGATGGTTCGCGCATCAGAGTGCTTTTGAACGCGACCTATGTAGAGGACGAAAAAGGGCGCTACATGGTCAGCCGCGGGGCGATCCTGGACATCACCGAGAGAAAGAAGGTCGAGGAATCCATGCGGCAGTACGCGCATCGCCTGCTTGAGCTGGAAGAGGAGATGCGCAAGAAACTGGCGGAAGAGCTGCACGACGAGATCGGTCGCGACCTGACCGCGCTGGGGCTGAATATCGCCCTGATGCATGATGGCCTGCCGGTGGAGCTGCATGAAAAACTGGATGAGCGCTTCGAGGACGCGGGGGTAATGCTTGAATCCATCAGCCGGACGGTCAGGGGGCTGATGTCGAAACTCAGGCCGCCGGTGCTGGATGATTACGGGTTGCCGGCGGCCATGAGCTGGCATTGCGAGCTGTTTTCAAAACGCTCCGGGCTTGCGGTCGAGCTTTCGGTGGAGGATGGATTTCCGAGGCTGTCCACCGACAGGGAGCTGGCCATTTTCCGTATCGCGCAGGAGGCCATGACCAATATCTCGAAACATGCCAATGCCAGTACCGTAAAGGTCACACTCTCCGCCGATGCTGCCGTGATCCGGCTGTCGGTCAGCGACGACGGCGCTGGTTTCGATGCTGCCAATGTCAGCCATGACAGTGAAGGTTCCCACTGGGGGCTGACCATGATGCGCGAACGGGCGGAGGCGGCCAATGGCCGTTTTCGTCTGGAAACGTCCATTGGCGCCGGAACCACGATTCTGGCGGAGCTGGGGAGGGAGGCCTGAATGCCGGTAGGAATACTGATTGCCGATGATCATGCCGTGGTTCGTGACGGACTGAAGATGATTTTAGAGATAAACGATGATTTTCATGTGGTCGGAACGGCCGTCAACGGGCGCGAGGCCATGGCGATGGTCAGGGAACTGCATCCGGATGTGGTGCTGATGGATATTGCCATGCCTGAGATGAACGGTATCGAGGCGAGCCGCCTGATCTGCGAAAATTACCCGGAAACCAGGATCATCATTCTGTCCATGTACCATACCCATGAACATGTCTTCCGGGCCTTGCGCGCCGGGGTGCGGGGCTATCTGCTCAAGGAGTCGGCCGGTAACGAGATCGTCAGCGCCATTCGCGCGGTGCTGAAGGGGCAGCGTTACCTGGGGAAATCGGTCGAATTACCCAGGGAACTATCGGGCCGCGAGCCGGCCGACAGTACGAAAAGTCCTCTTGAAAGCCTGAGCAAACGCGAACGCCAGGTTCTCCAGCATGTTGTGGAAGGGAGAACCAGCGCCGAGATTGCCGCGACCCTCTCCCTGTCTCCCAAGAGTGTCGAAACCTATCGCAGCCGGCTGATGCTCAAGCTCGGAATCGCCAATATTCCCGCCCTGGTGAAATTCGCCCTGCAACACGGCATCACGCCGGAAAACTAATTAGAGAGCAATCTCCGAAATCAAACTTTCCCGACAGACCGAAGCTCTGAATACAGGGTACTATCTGCTCCTGATAATCCCAATTCACTGAACGGGTCTGGGGAGGGCGATGATGGAGGTTGACAGGAACAGGACGATACGCATCTCGCTGGCGCTGTTGCTCCCCTTCCTGATCTGCGCGTTGCAATGGCAATTCTGGCAGGTCTTCCGGCCGTTCGTTTGGTTCCTGTTCTTTCCGGCCGTCTTTTTCAGCTCACGCATCGGCGGGAAATTCATCGGCCTGGTTTCCACCGCCATCTCGGCACTGCTGGTAGTCTATTTTTTCATTCCTCCACAGTTGGCGTTCAGCGGCAAAGCCGCCAACAATCTCTATTCCGTCGCCCTGTTCCTGGTCATGGGCGGCCTGTTCAGCCTGACCCATCACAACCTGGAAAAAGCCAAGCGCCGCGCCGCAAATGCGCTGGATGAGAGCAGGGTTACCAACGAGCTGCTGCAGAAATCCAACCGGCAGGTCACGCAACTCTACGAGCAGACCCTGAGGCTCGATGAACTAAAGACCCGGTTTTTCGCCAATATCAGCCATGAATTGCGAACGCCTTTGACCCTGATACTGGGCCCGGTCCGCCGACGCCTCTCGGACCCCGCTCTCAGGGATGAAGACAGGGGTGACCTGGAAGTGGTCGAACGCAATGCCCGTCTGCTCTATCGCCAGGTAAGCGATCTGCTGGACGTGGCCAAGCTTGAGGCCGGCAGGATGGAACCGCGCTATTCGAATGTTGATCTGGCGGGATTGGTCCGTTTTGTCGCCTCCCATTTCGAGAGCCGGGCCGGTGAAAACGGCATCGACTTTTCAATTGATGCTCCCGGCGCTCTTCCGGTTCAGGCCGATCCGGAGAAGTGCCGCCGGATTCTGCTCAACCTGCTGTCCAATGCCTTCAAATTCACCCCGGCCGGTGGCGGGATCTCAGTCATTCTCGGGGTGTGCAACGGATCGGCGGTGATCGAGGTACGTGACAACGGCCCCGGCATCCCCGCTGACAAACATGAGCTGGTATTCGAACGTTTCAGCCAGATAGACGGAGGCTCCGAACGCAGGTATGGCGGCACCGGGTTGGGGTTGGCGATTGTAAAGGAGTTCACCGAGTTGCACGGTGGCAGCGTCAAGGTGACGGATGCGCCGGGAGGCGGGGCACTCTTCACCGTTGCCTTGCCGCTGACCGCCCCGGAAGGCGCTGTCATTCATGCGCTGGAAGAGCGGGGTGACGAGCTGTTCGAGCATCTGGTTCCCGGCGTTGATTTGCACCTCTCCGATGAAGGCGCTTCCGTCGTAGCTTGCGATGCTCCGCTGATCCTGGTGGTGGAGGACAACCAGGACATGAACCGCTATATCAGCTCGCTGCTTGCCCGCCAGTACCGGGTGGCCAGAGCCTATGACGGCGAAGAGGGACTGGCCATGGCCCGTTCGCTGAAACCGGATCTTCTGATCACCGACATGATGATGCCGCGCATGAACGGCGAAAGGATGGTGCGTGAGCTGCGCAGCCAGGCTGAAATGGACCGCCTGCCGATCATCATGCTCAGCGCCAGGTCCGATGACGAAGTGCGAGTGCGACTGCTTGAGAACGGGGTGCAGGATTACCTGACCAAACCGTTTTCGGATGATGAACTTCTTGCCAGGGTAAACGGGCTTCTGACCGGACGGCGAGAGGCGGAGCTGGCCTTGCGCGAGAGCGAGTTTTCCCTGAAACAGGCCCAGCGCCTGGCCAAGGTCGGCAGCTGGGCCTGGGATACGGTGAGTGACGTGCATAGCTGGTCCGATGAGGTTTATCGCATTTATGGTCGTGATCCGTCGCTGCCGCCCGCCGGATACCCGGAAGTCGCTTCCTATTTCACGCCGGAAAGCTGGTCGCGCCTGAATGCCGCGGTGTCAGCCGGACTGGAGCAGGGAGTTCCCTACAAATGCGATGCCGAAGTGATCCGATCCGACGGCGTACGATGCTGGATCGTCGCCCGCGGCAATGTGGAGCGTGACGAAGGCGGTAAAGTCTTCCGGTTGTACGGCACGATCCAGGATATCACCGAACGCAAGCTTGCCGAGCAGCAGATCCGTGAACTGAACGCCGGCCTGGAACAGCGTGTGGAGGAGCGAACCGCCGAACTTTTGGCCGCCAACCAGGAACTGGACGCCTTTGCCTATGCCGTCTCCCATGACCTGCGCGCGCCGTTGCGGGCGATGAACGGCTTCAGCCAGGCACTGGTGGAGGACTACGGAGAGAAGTTGCAGGGGGAGGCGCGCGTTTTCCTGGAACAGATTTCGCTTGCCAGCCGGCAGATGGGTGCGCTGATCGACGGGCTGCTGACGCTGTCGCGCAGCACTCGCGGCGAGATGAACCGCGACCTGGTGGATCTCACCCAAACCGCGCGGCAGATCCGTGACGAACTGGTCCGGCTGGAGCCGGGCCGGCCGGTGACATGGCAGATCGAAGCGGGTATGGTGGCGCGGGGTGACGCCGGCATGCTGGCGGTGGTGCTGCGCAACCTGCTGGGCAATTCCTGGAAGTACACGGCCGGTTCTTCATCGCCGCTGATCAGGGTCTATTCCGAGGCCAGTGACGGTACGCGCTGTTATTGCATAGCCGATAACGGCGCCGGTTTTGACATGGGCCATTCCCAGAGACTTTTCAAACCGTTCCAGCGTCTGCACCGCCAGGACGAATTCCCGGGTATCGGCATCGGCCTGGCCACCGTCCAGCGCATCGTCCACCGTCACGGAGGTAAAATCGATGCCCAGGCGGAACCGGGCAAGGGCGCCATATTCCGCTTTACACTTGGCGAATCCGTTGTACCATTCACCTAACTGAAATTTGCCGGGGAGGATACCGTGAGCGACATCAAGACCATACTGCTGGTGGAGGACAACCCCCAGGATGAGATGCTGATCCTGCGTTCGCTGCGCAAGGTCAACCTGGCCAACCAGGTGGACGTTGTCCGGGACGGTCAGCAGGCGCTTGACTACCTGTTCCGCGAGGGGGAGTTTGCGGCGCGTAGCGGTCCGGAGTTGCCGGCTGTAGTGCTGCTGGACATCAATCTGCCGCGGGTCAACGGACTGGAAGTGCTGGAGAAACTGCGCGCGGACCCTCGCACCGATCTTCTGCCTGTGGTGATCCTGACCTCCTCCGACGAGGAACGCGACCGCTTGAGAAGTTATGAACAGGGCGCCAACAGTTTTGTGCGCAAACCGCTGGATTTTACCGATTTTGCCGAAGCGGTTGCCCGGTTGGGGGTCTACTGGCTGGCCACCAACATTCCGCCTCAGGGATAATAAATTTATGGAACCAACTTTGAAAATTCTGGCCATCGAGGACAGCCCGGCAGACTTCATACTGGTGGAACGTCATCTGCGTCAGCAGGGAATGGATGTCGAATGCCTCCGTGTGGACTCGGGGGAAGCGCTTGAAAAGGCCATCAATGATTTCGATTGTGATCTTGTACTCTCCGACTTCAGCGTTCCCAGCCTGGATTTTCACGACACTTTTGCCCTGCTCCAGTCACGTTTGCCCGATCTGCCGGTGATCCTGGTTTCTGGCAGCGTCGGCGAAGAACAGGCAGTGGAGCTGCTCAAACTTGGAGTTTGTGATTTTATCCTCAAGGACAACCTGACCCGTCTGGTCCCGGCTATCAAGCGCAGCCTGAAAGAGTTTGCCGTCATCAAGGCCCGACGCACCGCGGAGCAGGCCCTTCTGGAGAGCGAGTCAAGGTTCAGGGAACTGTTCGAGTATTCGCCGGTGGCATACCAGTCGCTGGATGAATCCGGGATTTTTCTGGATGTAAACTCCCGACTGCTCGAACTGCTGGGGTATTCCAGGGAGGAACTGATCGGCACCAGCTTCTGCGATTTCTGGACAGCCGCTACGCGTCCCGGATTCGAAGAAAAATTTGCCGCATTCAAAAGGGAGGGCCGGGTCAAGGCCGAGCTGGAACTGCTCCGCAGGGACGGCCAGCGGATCATCGTGCTGCTGGAAGGGCGCGTGCAGCAGGATGCTCATGGAGGGGTCCTGAGAACGCATTGCGTTCTGTACGATATCAGCGAGCTCAGAAATCTGGAGGAACAACTGCGCCAGTCGCAGAAGATGGAAGCGGTAGGACAGCTGGCCGGCGGAGTGGCCCACGATTTCAACAACATCATGCAGGTCATCCTTGGCAACGCCCAGCTTCAGTTGATGTCCAACCAGCAGCTTGATCGGGAAAACAGGTACGTCGAGGAAATTTTCAGGGCTGTCGAGCGTGGTTCCTCACTCACCAGAAGCCTGCTGGTTTTCAGCCGCAGGCAGCCGCTGGAGCTGACCTGCTTCGATCTCAACGGACTTGTCCAGGAATCCCGCAAGCTGGCCGTGCGTCTGGTCACCGAAGAAATTTCGCTGAAACTCGAACTCTGCAATCAGGATTTGAATGTCAGGGGGGATGCCGGCCTGGTTCAGCAGGTGATCTTCAATCTTGTCACCAATGCCCGTGATGCGATCTCCAGTCAGGGGATGATCACCATCGGCACCAAATCTGTCGTAATTGACAAGGACTTTATTTCCAGGCACGGATCAGATTCACCGGAAGGTCGCTATGCGGTGCTTTCCGTCAAGGATAGCGGCTGTGGAATAAGCGAAGAGATCATGGGCAGAATCTTCGAGCCGTTTTTTACAACCAAGGAAGCCGGCAAGGGAACCGGATTGGGTCTGGCGATGATCTACGGCACGATCCGCCAGATGGCCGGTTTCATCATCGTGAATTCAAATACTGGTGTGGGCACCACTATCGAAATTTACATTCCGCTGGCAAACAAGGTTCGCGCCCCGGCCGACGGACCGGCTTCAACCGGCAATGATTCCGGAAATGGCGAGTTGCTGCTGCTGGTCGAGGACGAGGATGGCGTACGTGATTCCCTCTCCCAGATTCTGGTCATTTCCGGATACAGGGTGATCTGTGCCGCCAATGCGTCGGATGCTGTCAGGCTTGCCAGGGAAAATATCTCCGAAGTGAAGCTGGCGATCATGGATATGATTCTGCCGGGGATGAACGGAATGGAAGCCGCCGTGGAGCTTCACCGGATCAAGCCGGATTTCCCGGTTTTGTTCCTTTCCGGTTACAGCGAAGAGACGCTAGAATCGAAGGGGATCACCGGCTACCATCTGCAGAAGCCGGTGCATCCGGCGCAACTGCTCGGGCAGATCCGGCGGTTGCTGGATGAACCGGGGGACTTTTAAGCGCACTTATCCTGTTTATAAGGGTTAGGCGAAGGGAACGACATGGCACACATACTGGTGGTTGATGATGATGCACAGATCAGGCTCGCCTTGGGAGAATACATTACCAGAACCGGGCACGAAGTTTCCTTCGCTTCGAACGGCGCGGAGGCCTTGCGGCAGGTTGCCGCACAAAAAGTCGATCTGATCTTGATAGACATCATCATGCCGGAGCAGGGCGGATTCGAAACGATCCTCAAGTTTGCCGGTCTGAGGGGGCGGCCGGCAATCATAGCCATGTCGGGAGGCTCCCGTCAGCTGGACCTGGATTTCGTGCATTCGATCGCCAAACAACTGCCGATCGAAGATTTTCTGCACAAACCGATCTCGTTTGATATATTGGGCGATGCCATCGAAAAGGCGCTGTCGAAGCGTGCGCCCGGTACGTAACGCCGCCTCTTTAATCGATGACACCGGCTGTTGTGAAATAAAATCATCCGCGGGAAGTGCCAATGAAAAGTCTCACTTCAAAAATGACCCTGACCGTATCCCTGGTGATAGCCGTATTGCTGAGCCTGATCATCGCAATCAGCCATTCTTTCTGGAGCAGCGAACTGCAAAAGAGTATCGGCGACAATCAGAATGCCATGGCGGATGCCCTGGCCAGACAGCTGGATACCCAGCTGGCCACTGCGCAGGGGCAGTTGCTGAAGATGGCGCAGCGTATCAGTGAAGAAGATATCGGCAATATACAACGACTGAACGGCAAGTTTGCCGACGAAGAAGATGCGCTGGTCTTTTTCAATGCCGGTCTGGAGTTACTGGCGCCGGACGGCAGGATCATTACCGAATTCCCGCTGGACCCCAAGGACTCCGGCAAAGATGTTTCGAACCTGCCCCATTTCATCCGGGCCGCGGCCACGTTGAAACCGTTTATCGGCTGTACCTACCGGAACCATAACGATCAGCAGCCCACCATACCTTTTGTAGTGCCGCTGTTGAACAAACAGGGCAAGTTGAGCGCCGTGCTGGTCGGGCGGCACGATATCCTCAAGGGGATCACATTCTCCTCGCTGGTCTCCACCAGGATCGGCAAGAGCGGCTATTTTTACATCATCGACACCGACCGCCACATCGTGGTCCACCCCGATCCGACCCGTATGATGGAGAATATCCGCATCGGAATCAATCCGGCCATCGAGGCCGCGCTGACCGGTTTTGAAGGGACCAGGGAAAATGTCAATTCCCGCGGGGTGTCAGGGCTGACCTCCTTCAAACGCCTGAATTCCGCCAACTGGATTCTTGGAATTCATAACCCCACCGCCGAAGCCTATCAGCCTTTGTACAAATCACTGAAAATCTCGCTGACGCTGCTGATTCTGGCGCTGGTTTCCAGCGTTCTGGTCACCCGTGGCGCCATGGCTCGCATGCTGTCCCCGCTCAACAGGCTGACGGCAATCATCCAGGAATTTAGTCCGGGCCAGGACCGCTCGGAGCTGCAACGGCTGGCCGAATCCGACGACGAAGTCGGGCATCTGGGGCTGGTCTATGACCGGATGATCGTCAGGATGGAAGAACAGCATGCCGAGTTGCGGAAGAGTTCGGTGTTCACCGAAAACCTGGTCAACTACTCAGCTACCCCCTGTTTCGTGATCGACAGTGATCATCGCATCCTGTTCTGGAATCGGGCATTGGCAAAACTGTCCGGGATTTCATCCGAGGAGATGCAGGGGAGCGACAGTCACTGGAAGGCCTTTTATCCCGAACAACGTCCCACCCTGGCTGATCTGGTGCTGGACAGCTCTGAACAGGAATTTTCCGAACACTACGAAACCTTCCGCAAGTCAAACCTGGTCGAGGGCGCCATGCAGTCCGAGGGGTGGTTTCGTTTTCCCGCCAGCGGAAAGCGCTTTCTCCACTTTCATGCCTCCCCCATTTGTGACTATGAGGGCAGGATCATCGCGGTGGTGGAAACCCTGGAGGATTTGACCGAGACCAAACAGATAGGCGACATGCTCAATGAGCAGTACCGCTTCCTGCAGCAGGTGCTGGATTCAATTCCCAATCCGGTCTTTTACACGAACCGCAACAGCGCCTATATCGGCTGCAACCGGGCCTTCGAGGAGTTCTTCGGCCTCAGTCGCACCGAGATCATGGGCAAGAAGATCACCGATCTGAACCAGGGCGAGACAGCAGCATTTCAGGTCGAACAGGACCGGGAATACATTAAGAACGACTCCATACAAACCTATGAAACCTCGTTGGTACGGGCTGACGGCACAATCCGCCAGGTGATCTCCACCAAGGCGCCGATGCACGACCGCAACGGCAAGGTTAACGGTCTGGTGGGGACCTTTACCGACATCACCGAGCGCAAACAGACCGAAATTGCGCTGCGGGAGAGCGAGGAGAAGTTTCGTTCGATCAGCGATTCGGCGCAGGACGCGATCATCATGATCGACAACGATGGACTGGTCTCCTTCTGGAACGCGGCGGCGGAGAAGATTTTCGGTTACGCCAAGGAGGAAATCCTGGGCAGGAACCTGCATGATCATATTACGCCCGCTGATATGCTTGATACCCATCTGCGGGCGTTTGCCGGATTCAGGGAGAACGGGCAGGGGGCGGCGGTCGGCAAGACCCTGGAACTTCCGGCGAAACGCAAGGGAGGCGCGGTCATCCCGATCGAATTGTCGCTCTCCGCGGTCCGCTTGGAGGGGAAATGGTGTGCAATCGGCCTGGCCCGCGACATCACCGCCCGCCGGGAGGCCCACGATGCCCTTGCCGCCAGCCAGGCCGCGCTGGAGGCCAAGCATGCCGAACTGGGGCAGGTCTTCAACTGGGTCGAGGCCGCCAAGCTTGAGTGGGAACAGACCCTGGATTCGCTCAAGGACATCATCATTTTGGCCGATGCGACGCACCATATTCGGCGCTGTAATCAAATGCTCAGGGAGATCACCGGACGAAACTTTGATGGCCTGGTGCTGAACGACTGGCGGGAGGTGTTAATGGAGTCCGGTTTCAATTTCGTAACTTTCGACGGTACGACCGGCGAGTTGCTGCATTCCGGAACGAAACAGCAGTTCGACCTGAATATCTACGAAATCCGCGATCCCGGCAGTTCAGTGGTGAAGGGTGTGGTGGTTTCGATGAACGATGTGACACAGATCAAGACCATGACCCGTGAACTGGAGCAGGCCTACTCCGAACTGCAGTCAACCCAGACCAGGGTGGTTCAGCAGGAGAAAATGGCCTCCATCGGCCAGATGGCCGCCGGCGTGGCCCACGAGATCAACAACCCGATGGGTTTCATCACCAGCAACCTGAATACGCTGGGCAAGTACATGGGGCGTCTGCGTGAATACCAGGAGGCGCTCAAGGTCCATCTGGCGGGCTGCGAAGGTGACTCCAAGGTTGCCTTGCTGGAGTTGCAGCGCCGGCTCAAGATCGATTATATCCTGGAAGATACCGGCAGCCTGGTGGCGGAGTCGCTGGAGGGGGCCGAGCGGGTTCGCAAGATCGTCCAGGACCTGAAGAGCTTTTCCAGGGTGGACGACGCCGACGAGTCCTTTGCCGACCTGAACCAGTGCCTGGAGAGCACCATCAACATCGTCTGGAACGAAATCAAATATGTCGCCACTCTCACCAAGGAGCTGGGCGATATTCCACGGATCAAGTGTTATCCGCAACAGTTGAACCAGGTTTTCATGAATCTGCTGGTAAATGCAGCCCATGCCATATCCGGCCAGGGAACAATCACGGTGCGCAGCTGGAACGATGCCGACAATGTCTTCGTTTCGATCGGCGACACCGGCAGCGGCATACCGGAAGAGCTGCAACGGCGGATCTTCGAACCGTTTTTCACCACCAAGGAGGCCGGCAAGGGAACCGGGTTGGGGCTTTCAATCAGTAGCGAGATCATCAGGAAGCATGGCGGGGAAATAATACTTGAGAGCAAGCCCGGACAGGGAACCACTTTTACCGTCCGCCTGCCGCTCGGCAGCAAAGAGGAGTAATTACCATGACCAAGGACTCTGACAATAATAGCGATGACGGCATGCCTGTCCGCATACTCTGCGTTGATGACGAACGCAACGTACTGCGCGCCTTGGAACGTCTCTTTCTGGACGAAGATTACGAAATAGTTACCTGCGCATCCGGCGAAGAGGGCTTGCAAGCGCTTGAGACCGGCGGCGATTTCCAGATCGTGATCTCCGATTACCGCATGCCGGGCATGAACGGTGTGGAATTCCTGAAACAGGTCTATGCGCGCTGGCCGGAGACGGTGCGTATCGTTCTTTCCGGTTATGCCGACGCCGGCGCCATCGTGGACGCCATCAACCATGGCCATATTTACAAATTCATACCCAAGCCCTGGAACGATGACGAACTGCATGTGACCATCACCAACTCGCTGGAACGCTACGCCTTGCGGAAGGAGAACGAAGAGCTGCTGCGAAAGCTGCAGGATTCCAACGAGGAGTTGTCCCTGCTGAACAACAATCTGGAGCAGATGATCCAGGAACGCACCGTCAGCCTGGAACTGCACAACCGGGCGCTCACCTTTACCCAGGCCATGCTGGACAATCTGCCGGTGGCGGTGATGGGCGTTGATAGCAACGGCATGATCATCCAGTGTAACAGCTGCTGCCTGGAGCTGCTGGCGCCGCTTCGGCAGGAGATCCTCGGCGAGAGCTGCTTCTCGCTGTTACCTTCCGAATTCGGTTCCAGCCTCCCCGATGGAGCGGCGGAACTCGGAATCTGGCTTGTGGGCGGACAGCAGCTGCGTGTGAACGTCAAGTCCTTTCCCATCAACGACAACCGCGCTTACGTACTGGCCTTCCTGAAAACGTCATGAAGCGGTTAGCCCGGCTGCAATAAACGGACGGTAACGAGATGATCGAGTTTGATGAAAAAAATATGCGCATGGTGCTCAAGCTGGTCTACTACGGTCCGGCGCAGTCGGGCAAGACCACCAACCTGCTCAGTCTGCACGACCTGCTCAACCAGGATGGCCGGGGCGAGCTGATGATGCTGGACACAACCGAGGACCGCACCATATATTTCGACCTGCTCCCTTTTTTCTATGTCGCCCCCGGCGGGATGAAGATCAAGCTCAAGGTCTACACCGTGCCCGGCCAGGTGCGCCACGACGCCACGCGCAAGGCTGTCCTGCAGCGGGCCGACGGGGTTGTCTTCGTGGCCGATTCGCAGACGAGCCAGATGACCAATAATTTTGAAAGTTTCGATAACCTGGAACAGAATCTCAAGCTGGTCGGGCTTGAAATAGAACGTACTCCACTGGTGCTGCAGTTCAACAAGCGCGATCTGGGCGATATCGTCGGCGAGGACGATATCCGTGCCGCCTGGAGCCCTTCCGGCCTGCCGGTGCTTATGGCTTCGGCCATCAAGGGGGACGGGGTGCTGGAAACGTTCCGGGATGTGCTGGAGCGGACCTTCGACAACGTCAATGCCCGCTACTGCCTGACCGCGCGCTATGGAGTAGACCGGGACGATTTCCTGACTGCGATTCTGAGGCCGGTATGAACATGGGGGAAGTAAAGTAATGGATCATGCTTCAATGAGCGACTACATGGCGCACGGATTCTGTTTTTCCTGGGAGCCGGGATTGGTCTGGCTGCATGTGGGCTCGGATATTCTTACCGGCCTGGCCTATTATGCGATAGCCGTCGCAATGGTCTATTTTGTCCATAAAAGAAGAGATGTGCCGTTCATTTGGGTATTTTTCCTGTTCGCGCTTTTTATCCTGGCCTGCGGAACTACCCACTTTTTCGCGGCATATACCGTGTATCGTCCCGACTACTGGCCCGAGGGGTATCTGAAGGCCTTTACCACGGTGGTTTCGATTTTGGCGGCGATTGTATTCATCCCGAAAATTCCGCAGATGTTATCCATGCCGAGCCAGGCAAAATCAGTCGCTGAGGTACAGAGACTTAATGCAGAACTGCAGCGTAACAAGGAACGCCTGCAGTGTGTCGTGAACGTGCTGCAGTATGACGCCAAAAGCAAACAGGATTTGCTGGATTTTGCGCTGGATGAGGCGCTCAGTATGACATGCAGCAGGTATGGATACATCTACTATTACGACGAGGAAAAGAGACGATTTACCCTGAATTCATGGTCGCGTGACGTGATGCAGTCCTGCAACGTGGCCAACCCGGAAAGCCAGTATGAACTCGATAAGACCGGCATCTGGGGGGAGGCGGTCCGCCAGCGCCGGCCGATCATGGTCAATGACTTTGCCGCGCCCGACCCGCTCAAGAAAGGGTATCCGCAAGGGCATGTACATCTGACCCGCTTTCTGACCATACCGCTGTCCGATCAGGGGAAGATCGTGGCGGTGGTTGGTGTGGCAAACAAGCAGGAGGAGTACGATGAGTCGGATGTTCTGCAGCTGACGCTGCTCATGGATGCCGTCTGGAAGGTCAGTGAACGCAAACGGGTCGAGTCAGAGCTGCTGCATCAATCGGCCCTGCTGCGGAGCATCATCGATTCGATTCCGGATCTGATCTTCTACAAGGACACCAACAGCGTTTATCTAGGCTGCAACAAGGCCTTTGAACGTTTTGCCGGACGACCGGAACGGGAACAGGTGGGCAGGACCGATTTTGACTTCTTCGACCGGGAAGTGGCGGAGTTGTTCCGGCAGAAGGATTGCGAGATGCTGACGGATGGTCAGGCGCGCAGTAACGAGGAGTGGATTACCTATCCGGACGGCCGCAAGGTCCTGCTGGATACGCTCAAAACGCCTTTCCGTGGGGCTGACGGCAAACAGCTGGGGCTGGTCGGCATCAGTCGCGACATTACCGGGCGCAAGGAGAAGGAGCAGGAAATCGAGGCCAAGAACGCCGAGCTGGAACGTTTCATCTATACCGTTTCACACGATTTGAAGAGCCCGCTGGTGACGATCACCTCTTTCCTGGGGTACCTGGAGACAGACATCAAAATTGCCGATGTTGCCCGTATCCAGCAGGATATCGGTTATATCCGCACCGCTGCCGACAAGATGGGGCAACTGCTGTCAGAACTTCTGGAACTTTCGCGGGTCGGCCGGGTCATCGCCAATCCTGTGCTGGTTGACTTTCAGGAGCTGGTACGGGAAGCACTGCAGCTGGTTGCGGGGCACATCAGCGAGCGGGGTGTAGAGGTGGCTGTTGGCGAAAGCACGGTAATGTTCCGCGCCGACCGATCACGACTGGTGGAAATCTGGCAGAACCTGGTGGAAAACGCCGTCAAGTATATGGGTGATCAGCAGCAGCCGCGCATAGAGATCGGTGTGGAGCAGCAGGAAGATGTCACGCTCTTTTTCGTGCGGGATAACGGCTTGGGGATTGATGCCCGCTATGCCGAAAAGATTTTCGGACTGTTCGAGAAGCTCGACAGGCAGAGCGAGGGTACCGGGCTGGGGCTGGCATTGGTCAAGCGGATCGTGGAGATGTATGGCGGCACTATCCGGGTGGAGTCGGCAGGGCCGGGGCATGGTTCCTGTTTCCGGTTTACGTTGCCGGAAGCGATTTTGGCAGGTAAAGAGTGAGAGACGCGTCGAGCAAGGTCGAAGGGTTGAATGAATCCGGAGGTCGAGTTGAGTCCGCTGAATGACAATGAACCGGCTGTAACCCCCATGTCGCACGACTCAGCCCCGTCAACTCCGCTATATCGCCTCCTGATGACCGGCGGCGGCCTGGCGGCGGTCATCGGCTGCATCGTGATGCTGGGGTGGCTGCTGGCCATGCCGAGTCTGACCAGCCTGGGGCAGGGGCTGATTCCGATGGCGCCCAGCACGGCCGTTCTGTTCATAGCCTACGGTGGTGCGCTTTTGCTGTCCCGGCGTGCAACCGACAGCCACGGGGTCCTGTTGTACATCCGGTCAGTCCTTGTCTGCGGATCCCTGATCTCGGTGGTTCTGTTTGTTCTTTCCCTCAGAGGTGTCTTTCTGCCCGCTGAGCATTTGGGGTTCAAGGTGATGGGCGCAGTTGAGGGCTCCCCCATCGGACACATGTCGCCGATAACGGCTTTTACCTTTCTGCTGATCAGCCTGTCGTTCCGGAACATAATAACGGCCCGTCCATCCGCGGCCTGGCGGGGGATAACCGCCTGGTGGCTTGCCATCTTGGTGATCGCGGCCTATGTGATGCTGATGCTTGCCTATCTCTTCGGAACTCCGATGTTCTACGGCGGCACCTTCATTCCTCCGGCCGCGACCACCAGTCTGGCTTTTCTGGCTCTTGGGGCGGCCCTGCTTGCGCTGTCGCAACCGCTGGCCTGGCCGGAAACAGCTCCAAGCGCGCGTATTGTGCGCTACTCTTCCAATATTCTGATAGTGGTTTTTCTCTTGCTGGCGGCGGGGATCATCTCCGCCGGTTACTACTACCACCGGAAACACGAGAAACACTATCTGTCCGAGGTAGAACGCCAGCTGTCCACCATTGCCGACTTAAAGATGGGCGAGTTGCTGCTCTGGCGCGAGGAGCGTCTGGCGGATGCAGGCCTCTTTCACAATAACCTCGCATTTGCAAGTCTGGTTAAGAGTTTCATCAAACACCCCGAATCGAAACAGGCCCGCCTGGAGATCGATGCGTGGGGCAATGCACTCAAGTCAAAAAGCAATTACAACAGGATATTCCTGTTGGATGCTCTCGGCATGAACAGATGGTCGCATCCTGAAGCAGCTTCAGAGCCGCTTTCCAGGCATGTGCGCCAAAAGGCGCTCGAATCCCTGCAAACGGGGCGGATAACGGTCGCAGATTTCTATCGTAACGAAATCAGTGGAAAGATCTATCTGAGCATATTGACGCCGATTCTCGATCCGGAGCATGCCAACGAGCCTTTGGGTGTGCTGGTGATGCGAATCGATCCCGAAAAATACCTGTATCCCTTCATCCAACGCTGGCCTGTCAGCAGCGCCACCGCTGAAACGCTGCTGGTGCGCAGGGAAGGCGCCACGGCCCTCTTCCTGAATGAACTCAGGTTCAAAAAGAATTCGGCGCTGAATCTGTGTGTCCCGCTGGAAAAGACGGAGGTTCCGGCTGTAATGGCGGCTATGGGACGCGAAGGTGTCGTGCGGGGCATTGATTATCGCGGGCATCCGGTTCTGGCGGCATTACGCAAGATTCCCGATTCTCCATGGAAACTGGTGACTCGCATCGATATTGAGGAAGTGTATGCGCCTTTGCGGGAACGGCTCTGGATAACGGTGCTTCTGGCGTGCGCCATGCTGCTCAGCGCCGGTACGGGTATCGGGTTTGTCTGGCGGCAGCAGAGCAGTCAATTTTACAGGGAAAAGTATCAGGCCGAGCTGAAGCGGGTCGAACTGGAGGAGAGGCTGACCAGAGTTGCCGGGAATCTTCCGGGAGTTATTTTCCAGCTTCAGCTGCGCCCTGACGGAGTCTTTCGCATGCCCTACGTCAGCAGCGGACTGGAGGCGCTTTACGGGGTGCTGCCCGAGGATGCCGTCCGGGAGACTTCCCGGATGTTTGCCGTGATCCATCCCGATGACTTGGACCGTGTGACCGCCGCGATCCTGGAGTCGGCCCGCACTCTTTCGGCATGGCACAACGAACACCGGGTAATGCATCCCGAGCGGGGTCCGATCTGGGTGGAGGGGAACGCCACACCGGAACTTAAACCGGATGGGAGTGTTCTGCTGCATGGTTTCCTGGCCGAAATTACCGAGCGCAAACAGAAAGAACGCGAGATAGAGAAAAAAAACAGCGAGCTGGAGCGTTTTACCTACACGGTTTCACATGATTTGAAGAGCCCTCTGGTGACCATCAAAACCTTCATGGGATACCTGGAGGAGGACATCAGGCTCGCGGATGAGGCTCGTATCAAGCAGGACCTCGGATTCATGCACAATGCCGCCGACAAGATGTCGCAACTGCTCGATGAGCTGCTGGAGTTGTCGCGTGTCGGCCGCCTGAGCAATCCTCCCGAGGAGATCGCCTTCCGGGATCTGGCCAGGGAAGCGGTCAGCCTGGATGCGGGCAGGATCAGCGAACGGGGAGTGGCAGTGGAGATCGCTGATTCAGGGGTTGTTCTGTGCGGCGACCGGTCGCGACTGGTGGAAATCTGGCAGAACCTGGTTGAAAATGCTTGCAAGTTCATGGGCGATCAGCAAAATCCCCGCATCGAGATCGGTGTTGACGGTTGCGGTCCTGAGTCACTTTTCTTTGTCAGGGATAACGGAATCGGCATTGATCCGCGCTTCCACTCCAAGGTGTTCGGCCTGTTTGAAAAGCTGGAAGCTGGTGGCGATGGCACCGGACTTGGGCTGGCGCTGGTCAAAAGGATCGTGGAACTGTATGATGGAACGATCCGGGTCGAATCGGCCGGGACCGGTAAGGGCGCCACGATTTTTTTCACCCTGCCGTCGGCGATAAAAAAGTGACGGAATAAGAATGATTGCTTTCTCAGTGTGGTAAAAGTTGCATCCACGAAAGGGGTCAACAAATGCACGGCGAACCGATTACCATTTTGCTGGTGGAAGACGATCTGGCCCACGCCGAGATCGTGCGCAGGAATTTTGAAAAGTCCCGGATTGCCAACCGGCTGATCCATGTGTCCGACGGCCAGGCCGCCCTGGATTACCTGTATGGACGCGAGGCCTTCAGCGATCCGTTGCAGGCGCCAAGGCCGGGACTGGTGCTGCTCGACCTGCGTCTGCCCAAGATCGATGGGCTGGAGGTGCTCAGGACCATCAAGGCCGATACGGTGCTGAGTCAGATTCCGGTGGTAATTCTGACAACCTCGGCGGCCGAGTCGGACGTTGCCCGGGCATACGACAGCCATGCCAACAGTTACCTGGTCAAACCGGTCGATTTCAGCCAGTTCGTGGAATTGATGGAAGTGCTCGGTTACTATTGGCTGGTTTGGAATCAGCATCCAAAATCCGAGGTTTGAAGGGGCAGTGGATGGATACGGAACAGCTTGATATCCTGGTAGTGGAGGATGACGCCGCCCATGCGGAAGCCATTCGCCGGGCCTTCAGCGCGAACGGTGTCAAGGTTGCGCTCACACTGGTTGCCACGTTGCGGGAGTTCCGAGACAGGGCGGCGCGGAACCCGCCCGATCTTGCCATCATGGATCTCAACCTTCCCGACGGCCGGGCCGTGGAGGTAATGACCAGCCCCCCTGAAAACGGAGCATTCCCGATCCTGTTGATGACCAGCTACGGCAACGAACGGGTGGCTGTCGAGGCGATCAAATCCGGGGCCATCGACTACATCGTCAAGTCGCCCGAGACTTTTGCCGGCATGCCGCGCACCGTGGAACGCGCCCTGCGGGAGTGGCGCCTGCTGGTTGACCGTAAACGGGCCGAGCAGGAAATCCGTGAGAGCGAGGCCAGGTTCCATACCCTCTCCAACCAGTTCAACGCGCTGCTGGACTCGCTGCCAGACCGTATTATTCTGCATGGGCCCGGCCAGCGGGTTATCTGGGCCAACCGGGCCGCTACCGCTGAGATGACGGCAGATGAGATCAAGGCGGATGAAAGTCATTGTTATACGGTTTGGCACAAGCAAAAGGTTCCCTGCGACTCCTGTCCGGTGATGAAAAGCCTGCAATCGGGTGAAGCGGGCATCGCGTTCGTCACCACCGTGGAAGGTAAAATCTGGGAACTGCGCTCCATCCCGGTCAAGGAGAACGGGCTGGTAGTCAGCGTAATCGAGATTGCCAGGGATATTACCGAACATCGCAAACTGGAAGACCAGTTGCGCCAGGCCCAGAAGATGGATGCCGTGGGGAGGCTTGCCGGCGGAGTTGCCCATGATTTCAATAATATGCTGAATGTAATGATGGGCTATTCCGAACTGGCCCTGAAGCGGGTGGAGTCCGATAAAAAAACCAGTTCATATCTTCATGGGGTGCTGGATGCCGGCCGGCGTTCGGCCGATCTGACCAGACAGCTCCTGGCGTTTTCCCGCAAGCAGGTGGTGGAGCCGCGTATTCTGGATATCAACCAGAGGATTGCCGACCAGATGAATCTGCTCGGAAAGCTTATCGGTGAGGATATCCGGGTCAGTTTCGTTCCCGGCTTCGATGTGGGGCAGATCATGATGGACCCATCCCAGGTTGACCAGATCCTGGCCAACCTGATGGTCAACGCCAGGGATGCGATTGATGGAACCGGCGACATTACCATCACTACCTCCAATATTGCCTTGGATGATGCCTATTGCCGGAATCATCCGGGAGTCTTGCCGGGAGAGTATGTCCGCCTTGCCGTCAGCGATAACGGCAGCGGCATGGATGCGGCCACACTGGAACAGATTTTCGAACCGTTTTACACGACCAAGGATAAAGGCAAGGGTACCGGACTCGGCCTAGCAACCATCTACGGGATCGTCAAGCAGAACAACGGTGAGATCCATGCTTCAAGCGCGCAGGGTAGCGGAACTACTTTCGTGATCCATCTGCCCCGTCTGAGTATCGTGCAGGATAACGCTCCGGCTGAACCGGGCGGCGGTATCAAACGGGGGAGCGAAACTGTCCTGCTGGTTGAGGATGACGAGTCGAACCTGGAGATAACCAGGCTGTTGCTGGAGGAGAGCGGATACACGGTGATATCGACAACATCGCCGTTTGATGCCTGCACGTTATTCGAACAGCGTTCAGACGAGATCGCGCTGCTGCTCAGTGATGTCATCATGCCTGAACTGAACGGCAAGCAGCTGTACGAGAGAATCAGCGCCGTCAGGCCGGGGCTCAAGGTGCTGTTCATGTCCGGTTATACCGACGATGTCATCAGCCATCGCGGGATTCTCTCCGAGGGAACCAACTTTATTCACAAACCATTTACCATAACTAAACTGGCCGAGAAGGTACGGGTGGTGCTGGATGAACAATGATTTGAACAGGAACGGTATTCACATCCTGATCGCTGAGGATGAAATCAGTCATGCCGCTGCGTTACGGCGCGGACTTGAGCTGAGTTATCCCGATGCCCGAATCGAGGTAGTGGCAAGCCTGCATGAGTATCGCGAACGCATCGCGGTTGAAAAACCGGCCATTGCCATAATGGATTTGAATCTCCCCGATGGCCGTTCGCTTGATCTTCTGGCTTCTTCCGTTGGCGAGGCCCCCTTTCCGGTGATCATGATGACCAGTCACGGTAATGAACAGGTGGCCGTCGATGCGATCAAGGCCGGCGCGCTTGACTATATTGTCAAGTCCCCCGAAGCATTTGCATCGATAGCGGTCAGCGTGGAACGAACTCTGCGAGAATGGACGCTGCTCCAGGAAAAACAGTTGGTGGAACGCCAGTTGAAGGACTCCCAGGCCCGCATCATCCAGCAGGAAAAGATGGCCTCGATCGGCCAGCTGGCCGCCGGGGTGGCCCATGAGATCAACAACCCGATCGGGTACATTACCAGCAACATCAATACGCTTCTGAAGTATGTGGATAAGCTGGCCCAGTTCATCGAGAGCCAGTCCCAGGTCATTGAGATCTGCGCCGATGATGCCACCAAGGCGTCAATCGACGGACTGAAGCGCCAGATAAAGCTCGATTATGTGATCAAGGATCTGCGGGGGCTGATTACTGAGTCGTTGGAGGGCGCCGAAAGGGTCAGTAAAATTGTCCAGGATCTGAAAAGCTTTTCGCGGTCCGAGGCCGCCGAGGCCGTGCGCAGTGACCTGAACGAGTGCATCAGGAGCACGATCAACGTGGTGCGAAATGAAATCAAATACGTGGCCGAGCTGGATCTGCAGTTGGGTGATATCCCGCCGGTGCTCTGCCGGCCGCAGCAGATCAGCCAGGTGGTCATGAATCTGCTGGTTAACGCGGCCCATTCCATTTCCGCAAACGGAGTGATCTCTGTTTCCACATCCATGTCCGGTGATGCGGTCGAAATCAGCATCAGCGACACCGGCTGCGGTATTTCGCCGGAAAATCTGGAGAAGATCTTCGAACCGTTTTTCACAACCAAGGAGGCCGGCAAGGGAACCGGCCTGGGGCTGGCCATCAGTTGCGACATCGTCAGGAAGCATGGCGGCGAACTGCTGGTCCGGAGCGAGGTCGGCCAGGGCACGACCTTTACCGTAAGGCTGCCGGTTAAACAGGAATAAGAGCCGCTCAATTCCCCCGATAACGTGATAACATCCGGCTTGCTGGTAATAGTTCCGACGAGGCCTCCATGACCACCATCAACGAAAATACCCCCAACCTGACCTTCGTGATCGGCGAGGAGAAACGGCTGTCCGAAATCATCGGCCGGGGCGAGATCGAACCGCTGCTGCGCAGTGCCGTAAGAGCCGGAGTGGTGCGAGCCTTGCTCCTGGACGAGGATGGGTTGCCGCTCTGTTCCGCCGGGGATGAAGCGCCGTCGGGTGGCGTTTCTGAAATCAGTGGCAAGCTGCTGGTGGAGGGGGAGCCCAAGGGAACACTGGTGATGGTCTGCGGCAGCGGGGACCCGGAGCGCTCCGAGGCCATGTCCATGCTGGTCCGCGACGCAATTCAGCTGATCATCACCAATAATCTGAAGCGGATGCTGACCACGGAACTGCATACCTCTGTGGTTCAGGAGTCCTATGAGCAGTTGCTGGAAACCAACAGCCGGCTGCGGGAGTCTGAAGCCCGTTATCGCGATCTGTCCCTGTCCCTGGAACATAAGGTCGAACAGCGCACGGCCGAGCTGCAGCAGGCCTATGCCAGGCTGCTGCAGCAGGAAAAACTGGCCGCGGTCGGCAGCCTGGCCGCCGGCATGGCCCATGAAATCAACAATCCCAACGGGTTCATCCGCAGCAACCTGTCAAGTTTCAGGCGTTATTTTGAGCGTATGCATGACATGCTCGATTATTACCAGCTGCTTATATCCGGCAATACCCCGCTGCATCAGCTGCAGCAGGATACCGAACGGAAACGGCGCGAGTTGAAGCTGAATTTTATTATCGCGGACACCAGCGAGCTTTTGAATCAATCCATCGAGGGGAGCGATCGTATCGCCCGCATCGTGTCCGACCTTAAGAGTTTCTCCCACGTGGACGAGACCGCCCGCTCGGATGCGGACCTGAATATAGAACTTGAACGGACGCTGTCGGTACTTGCTCCACAGATCGGGCCAGGTTGCGAGCTTGTGCGCGAAATGCGGCCGTTGCCCCTGTTAAACTGCAATCCGGCGCTGATCTCCCAGGCATTTCTCGCCATCATCCAGAACGCGCTCCAATCCCGTCCGAAAGGGGTGCAGGTCAGGGTGGCCAGTCGGGTCGAGGGGGGCGGGATAGTGATCGAGATCGCCGACAACGGTTGCGGTATCCCGCAACAGAACTTATCAAGGGTCTTTGATCCTTTTTTTACCACCCGCGAAGTGGGGAGCGGCACCGGCATGGGCTTGACCGTGGCCCGCGAGATCATCAGCGCCGCCGGCGGCAGCATCGCAATCGAATCGGGTGAAGGATTTGGAACCAAGGTAACCATCAGGTTTCCGATCGCAAAAGAGAGGAATGTGTAGCGAATGTCCAAGTATGCCGAACTTTTCAAAACCTTGGGGACACAAAAAGTCTCCGGTGAGGTTTCCGGCGAAATTATCGAGCAGGATATCTCTTTGCCGGCCGAGCGGGGATTTACGCTGCTGTTGGTCGATGACGAGGAGAATGTGCTCAAGGCACTCCACCGGATCTTCCACGAGGAAAACTACACCATTCTTACCGCCGATTCGGCCGCGAAAGCGTTGGACATCCTCAAGGGTCAACAGGTTCACCTGATCATCAGCGATCATCGCATGCCCGGCATGAGCGGCGCTGAACTGCTCAAGACCGTCCGTGAACAGTATCCCGAAACGATCCGCATCATGCTGACCGGTTACGCCGATGTCAATTCCATCATGGGGGCGGTCAAGGATGGAGCGGTATACAAGTTCATCACCAAGCCCTGGAACGATGAGGATCTGCGCCTGACGGTGTCGCTGGCGCTCCAGCAGTACGTATTGCTGCACGAAAACCGGCGCCTGAAGGAGCTGGCCCGACAGCAGCAGAACAAGATCAGGAGCTTCACCGGGCTGTTCGAGCAGAACCGCGGCATGCTGGGGGATGTGCTGGTCAAGTCCGGTCTGATCGGTGTGCAGGAGTTGGACCTGGCACGTAAACAGGTGGATACCAACGAGTTCCTGGGCGATTTTTTCGTCAGGACCGGAATCCTGAGCGAAGCCCGGATAGTCGATGCACTCCAGAAACATCTGGGCGTCGAATTCATCGACCTGCGCGAGGTGACCATACCGCACAACCTGGCGCGCTGCCTGCCGAAGGAGTTGTGCGAAAAGAGCCGGCTGGTGCCGGTCAGGCTCGAAGGTAACAACCTGACCGTGGCAATGGCCGATCCGTCGGATATCGTCACCTGCGATAACATCGGCCGGGTGACCGGAATGCGGGTGGTGCCGCTTCTGTCCGCTTCATCACAGATCGTCGAAAAGATAGTTCAGGTCTGGAGTCTGTCCCGGGAGCCGGGAGAACAGGATCTGGATGACATGGATGACCTGGAACCGCTGGACGAGATCGACATCGTGCTGGACGAGGAGGAGAAGGAGGCCAGCGTCGAGGAGCTGATCGGCTCATCCAAGGTGCCACCGGTCATCCGCATCGTCAATGCGATCATCTCCGAGGCGATCCGCTATGGCGCCAGCGACATTCATATCGAGGCCAAAACCAAGTATTCGGTTATCCGCTTCCGCATTGACGGAATGCTGCATGCCAAGATCAGGATTCCGGCCGAGCTGCACCCGGCTGTGATCTCGCGGATCAAGATCCTGGCCAAGATGGATATTTCCGAACGGCGCCGGCCACAGGACGGCCGGATCACGGTCAAGGCCGGCATCCGCATAGTGGACATGCGCGTTTCCTCGCTTCCCACCATCAATGGCGAAAAAATCGTGATGCGCATTCTGGACAAGAGCGCTTCTATCAAGCGCTTGGACGAACTGGGAGTGCTGGAGGACGATTATCGCAATATCACCATCATCAGCCGTAAACCGCAGGGGGTGATCATCGCCACCGGACCGACCGGCAGCGGCAAGACCACCATGCTCTATTCTTTGCTGGCGGCCATGATGAATCCCAGCAAGAACTTCGAGACCATCGAGGAGCCGGTGGAGTATTTTCTGGAGGAGGCCAACCAGGTTTCGATTCACGAGAAGATCGGGCTCTCGTTCGCACAGGTGTTGCGGGCCACCCTGCGTCAGGATCCGGACGTGATCCTGGTGGGAGAGGTGCGTGACTTTGAAACCGCCGACGTGGCCTTCAAGGCGGCCCTGACCGGCCACATGGTGTTGACCACGCTGCATACCAACAGTGCCGTGGCTTCGATCACCCGCCTGGTGGACATGGGCATAAAACCGTATATACTGGCCTCGGCGCTGGAGGGTGTGATTGCCCAGCGGCTGGTGCGCAAGGTCTGCAGTGACTGCGCCGCCGCCGTTGCTCCCGACGCTTCCCTGCTGGAGCTGTTGCGCCTGCCGGCGGATTTTCTGGGAACCGAACTGACCGCCGGCCGGGGGTGCCCGCAGTGCAACAACACCGGCTACCGTGGCAGGGTCGGCATCTATGAGATGTTCGTGATGAATGACGATTTCCGTCAGTTGATCGGCTCCGACTACAGGGAATCCGACCTGTTGAGTCTGGCCCGTGCCAATGGCATGCGCACCCTGCTGGAAGACGGTCTGGAAAAGGTGCGCAGGGGGTGGACCACGCTGGAAGAGGTGCTGCGGGCAGTCGGCCCGACGGTCAGGATGGAGCGCTGCTGTGAGGCCTGCGGCAGGAGTATCGACTCCAAGTTCCTGTTCTGTCCTCACTGCGGATCGTTTCGCCACAACTGCTGCAGGTCCTGCCGCATGCCGATGGAAGCCGGGTGGATTGTCTGCCCGTTCTGCGGCGAGTCGTTGTCAAGGAAAGAATGATCCGGTATCATGGCGTTCCTGGTTGTTATGACAGTAAAGGAGATTCAGTATGAACAGCAAGATACTACTGGTGGACGACGAACCTAATGTGATATCGGCCCTGGCCCGTTCCCTGTTTGACGAACCATACGAAATCCTGTCGGAACTGAGCGGCGAAATGGCGCTGGAAACCCTGCGGGAGACCCCGGTCAAGGTGGTGGTCTCGGATGAGAAAATGGCCAGGATGTCCGGCTCCGAGTTCCTCTCCCAGGTGCGGGAGCTGTACCCGCATACGGTCAGGATCATGCTGACCGGCCACGCCACGCTGGATGCGGCGATGCGGGCGGTGAACGAGGGTGAGATCTACCGTTTCTTCAGCAAGCCCTGGGATGATACCGTGCTCAAGTTCGCGATCCGTTCCGCGATCGAGAAGTTCGATCTGGAAGAGGAAAACCGCCGCCTGCTGGCGACCCTCAGGCAGCAGTCCCTTGAAATCAAGGTGCTGGAAAAACGTTATCCCGGCATAACCAGGGTGGAAAAAGACGACCGGGGGGCCCTGGTCCTCCCCGACATTTCCGATGTTGATTTGCACGCGATGCTGACCGAGTGCGATTCCGAGGCGGTTTCTTGAGTTCAGTATTTCAGGCGGCTTGCCACAGTCGCTACCATCCGGCCGGAAGTTAACCATGTTTCCCGGAATAATACTCGCCTTACCACTTGTTTTGGCACTGGCGTCGTCTCCCTTCGTCTGTGCGGAAGCTCCTCCGATCAATCAACACAACAGCCGGGACATCGTCAAGCCCGACAGCGTGGCTACCTACCAGGTCGAGATCAGCATCGGCCGCAATCTGTTGACTCTCTACGAAATAAAAGCCGGTGCGGAGCGGATAGCTGTCGCCGAATACAGCGTGGGCACCGCCGTGACCGGGCTCAAAACCTACCCGCTCGGTCCCGGCAGGGTCACCGGCATCTACTTCAACCCATGGTGGTATCCCACCCCTTACTCCCGGCAGGTGTTTCGCGGCCGCGGCATAGAGCTTCCCGCCGCGGTCCCGCCCGGACACCCGTTGAACTACATGGGGCCGTTCAAGATTGCGCTGTCGCACAGCACCTGGAAAGGGGCGATCTACCGGATACATGGCAACAACAATCCCAAACGGGTAGGGCGGCGGGTGACCGGCGGCTGTTTCGTGATGGATAACGCGGACGGTCTGGCGCTGGCGCGCCGGATCAGGGTGGGAACTGTGGTAAACATCCTGCCCTGATTCCAATAAATCAGCTGATTTCGTTAAGGAAACCATGTTCAAAATTATTTCGGCGATACTCGTAATCTGCCTGTTGGCTGCCTGCGGCGGCCACGTCAAACAGGCCTATCGAAGTGCTCCAGTGGAGCCGGGCAAGGCGGGGCAGAAGCCTTATACGATAAACGGCGAGCGCTATGAGCCGCTTTCCAGTCACGAGGGCTTCGTCCAGTCCGGCATCGCCAGCTGGTACGGCAGCGATTTCCACGGCAAGCCGACCAGTAACGGGGAAGCCTACGATATGCATGCGCTGACCGCGGCTCACAAGACCTTGCCTCTCGGGGTCTACGTAAAGGTCCGGAACCGGGATAACGGCCGCGAAACCGTGGTACGGATCAATGACCGCGGACCGTTTGTTGCCGGCAGGATTATCGATCTGTCCTATTCGGCCGCCAAGTCTCTCGGCATTGTCGGCAGCGGCACGGCCCCGGTCAGGATAGAGGCGCTGGGATATCCGGACGGGACGGTCAAGGGCGGAACGGCTTATCGAGCCCCGGCCAGTTATGACAGGGGCGCTTTCGGCATCCAGGTGGGCGCCTTCGGCAAGCTGGAAAACGCCCGCAGGCTGGCGGAAAGTGTAAAACAGCGTCATGGCGTCTCCTCGATTCGCGAGGCGCTTGTCAACGGCGTCCGTTATTACAGGGTCCGGGCCGGGAACTATGCCTCGCTGAAAGCAGCGGAAAAGGCCCATGAACGTGCAACCGACAGGCTTATCTCCGAAGGATTCGTGGTGGCGCTGGATTGATTGCGGATAATTCCCTGGATGATTTTACTTGCGATCATGAGTCGCGGAGAGGCGTATAATGGTATTCAGGTGATCGGGAACGGATGCGGATCGTCCGCGTCGTTATGACCTCTGATCATGAAAAGTAAGGAATCCATGCGGTAGCGGATTTTAAGCTGCAGGAGAAATATCGATGCGATACCTGGCATGGTTGGTTGCGTTGTTTGTGCTTACTTCTTCCATTTCGGCCCAGGCTCAGGAAATAAGATCTCTGGCCGACTGTGCGCTAAAGGTCTTCAACGGCATCAGCCGGAATCATGTCTGGACCGGCGAGAAGCCGGATGGTTGCCTGGCGGAGGTCCATGTGGATAAGCGCGCAGAGGGGGTCTTTGTAACCGTCTGGAACAGCAGCGTTTCCACTGCCGGCTGGTCCAGGCTTTCCCTGTCGGTTGCGATGGGCTTTTTCGAGGTTGCCGACGGAAAATCGCATAAAGAGGCCGGTCGCGACATCCTGGCCCGTTCCGCGCGGATCGGGGGTTGTCTTGACTCGATCCTGCGTGCGAACGATCCGCTGGAATGTCGAGACTATGCGACAAAAACGTATTCCGCCGGTGAGGAGTTGGGCGTTGAGCACAAGAGAAGTATTTGGTTGGATGATGGTGGCAGGCACGTCGTTGTTGAATATGCCCATGGTGACACCAGGGCATCGGTCAGTGCGCCGGCCGATCTCTTTGGTGGGCAGGCCTTGCCGCCCGGCGCCGGGGTGGATATTCATGTTTTGGATTTCGACTAGGCGGAGCGCCTCCGGGGCATCCGCATTTGATCGAGGCGGGAGCGGAACAGCTCCCGGTGTTTGTGATGAAAACCGGCGAATTGAATGATTACTACGGACTGATGGGTGTAACCCGAAGCGCCACTGTCAGTGAGATACACAAGGCGTATTGGCGACAGGCATCCCGTTGCCATCCGGACAGGGGCGGCAGCCACGAATCCATGGTGCGGTTGGTTGAGGCCTGGAAAATCCTTTCCGACCCCAATAAGCGTGCTCGATACGATCAATTGCTGAAATACCGGAGCGACGGCTGGCACAGCCGGAAATTCGATGAGGACGTGCTGGATGCGCGCAAAGGAGCCGAGAGTTATACTTCCAGTTCCTGGGCGGAGTTTGAAGAGACTTACCGGAAGGCTTTTTATACCTTCAACCGGGATTTTTACGGCGAGGATATCGACAGTAAAGCGGCGGGTCCCTATTCCCCGCTGATGGGTTCCCAGGTAGTGCGGAAAGGAGCGACGACCAGGTTCAACCCGGACGTCGGTGTCCCTGGCAGCGGAAAAACCGGAATATTCACTTATGTCATTAAAACCGTGATCCTGTTGTCAGCGGTGGCCGTATCGTTGATCATGTATCGTGAGTTCAGCGGCGTCGGCAGATATGTGCCGCTGGGTTATAATGCTGGAAGCATGCAGATTCTGGATACGTCAACCGGTTCCGTTTACTCTGTCGAGAATAGGAAGGGCAGCCATTCATCTCCCTGGAGAGAGGTCGTTCCCCCCGCTCCCAGGGATAAACTCTGGCCTCCTAAATAGCTTCCAACCGTTATACAAGGAAATTGATATGCCGATTTTGAGACAGATAGCGCAACTGGGACAGCCGGTGCTGCGGAACGTGGCGGAAAAGATTGCCCGTCCGGATGATCCTGCCGTACAGTCGTTGATTGATGATATGCTGGTGACCGTGGCTGATGCCAACGGGGTGGGGATCGCCGCTCCGCAGCTGTTTGAGTCGTTGTCGCTCTTCATTGTCGCGCCATACCCGAATTCACGTTACCCCCACGCCCCGGCGATGGAGCCGGCCGCGATGATCAACCCGGAGATTCTGTGGGTGTCGGACGAGATGGAAAAAGGGTGGGAGGGGTGTCTGAGCATCCCTGGACTGCGCGGACTTGTCCCGCGGCACAAGAGGATCGCCGTGCGTTACCTGGACCGGAAGGGTGAACTGCGGGAGGCCGAGTATGAAGGCTTCCTGGCTCGGGTGTTTCAGCACGAGTTCGACCACGTTCAGGGAGTGGTTTTCATTGACCGTTTGGAAAACACACGGGAATTGATGACTGAAAAGGAATATCTGAGGAGTGTGCAAAGTCATGCATGAATTGTTGCCGGAAGGGGAAGATCTGCGGCGCGCCGTCAAATGGATATCCTGCAATCTGCAGGAGAATTCCGGACAGCCGGCCATGAAGTTCGTACAGGAAGCGATCTTCAAGTTTGACCTATCACCCAGGGATGGCGAATTCCTGATCGGATTTTACAGCCGGAAAAACAGCACGGCCGATTAATGCCGATCCGGGGTGCGCTGTTGACATAATCACAATCATGCTCCATTGTGTGGAGCGATAGTGATGCTCCCTACGGGAACATCCAAACCATATAGAACCGACCTGAACAGAGAGGAATACATGCTCGAACGTCTGCAAAAAATCATATCCGCCGCCGGAATAACTTCCCGCAGGGCTTCGGAGGAGTTGATCCTGAACGGCCAGGTAACCATCAACGGTGTCGTCGTGACCGAGTTGGGCACCAAGGCCGATCCGTCGGTCGATACGATCACCGTCAACGGCAAGACTTTGAATGTCAAGGAAGAGCGGCTCTACATCCTGCTCAACAAACCTTCCGGTTACATCACAGCGCTTAAAGACAGCCAGGGGCGCAAGCTGGTTACCGACCTGCTGAAAGATGTGCCGGAGCGGGTCTATCCGGTGGGACGTCTGGATTACAACACCGAGGGGCTGCTGCTTCTGACTAACGACGGCGAGTGGGCCAACCGGCTGATGCATCCGCGGCACGAGATTGAGAAGGAATATCACGTCAGGGTGCGCGGCAAGGTGGTCGAACAGCAGTTGAAACGCATGGCGGAAGGGGTCGAGCTGGAAGACGGCATGACCGCGCCGGCGGTGGTGCGTTTGGTGAAAAGCGGTGAGCAGAACGACTGGATCTCGGTCGCAATCCACGAAGGTCGTAACCGCCAGGTGCGGCGCATGTGCGAAGCGGTCAGCCTGTCGGTGGTGCGCCTGAAAAGAATCCGCTACGGCAGCCTGTCTCTGGGGACCATCAGGGAAGGGCAGTTTCGCTACCTGACCGAGACCGAGGTTAGCGAACTGGCCGGGGTGCCGACCAAGGCAGCGCCGGCGAAGAGCATAAAGTCGGGCGTGGGACAATCACAGGGGAAAGCAGCTCAGAGGAGCGTTCCACGGGATACTCGAAACGCAGTTGAAGGCAATGCGACGCCGGCCGTGAAAAGCGCCGAAAAGCGCGGTCGTCCCGGCCAGGATAGGAAACCGTTTGCACCCAAAACGGAAAGCGGCCGCCGGATGCCCAAAAAACCATGATTAAACGATTGTTGCCCCACCAGCCGGCCGTCCCGGAAGGTGGGGCTTTATTTTTACCTCTTTAGCAGCGCCTTCTTCAGATTCTCCTGGAACAGTTCGGGAGAGAATCCCCTCATAACGATCTCGTCCTTGCCGCTGCCGAAAACTATCACAGGAACGCCCTGGCTTTTGTATTTCCCGGTCAGCTCCCGCATGGCCACAGCATCCAGTTCCACATCCCGGTTGGTGAACGGTATCTGGTTTTTGGTCAGGTATTCCTTGGCCTCGCGGCAGTGCGGGCACCAGGCCACCGAATACAGCACGATTTGCGGATACTTCCTGGATGCTTCGGCCCTGGCCGGATCGAGCGCGCTCTGGCGTGGTGTTTCGGCTGCGGTGCAGGCCATTGCCATGGCCAGCAGGATTCCGGCCGTGGTCAGAAATACTCTCTTGATCATCTTTTCTCCTTGTTTGGCACGATCACCAGCTGTTGGCGGATCAAGCGGTAGGTTTGCGGTTTGTCTTCGCCGTCGCGCCTGACTTTCAGCACCACCGCCGTGCCCGACACCCCCCTAAGCCGTTTTTGGACCATACCGTGAAAATCGCTGCCCAGCGTTGCCTTGCCGTCTATATGGGTGATTATGTCGCCGGTCCTGATGCCGGCCTGGTGGGCCGGGCCGCCGTTGACGATCTGCCTGACAACGATCTGGCCGTTTTTCAGCGCCACTCCGTCGATACCGACACCGCCAAAAGCGGTCTCGCTGTTGGCTGCCCAGGCCGGCATTGCCAGCGTAAGCAGGCAGAGCGCATATGTTAACAGGTGTTTCATGCCTTCTTTCTACCATAGCGCTGCGAACCAGGTCAAACCAAACAAGCTGCTTGCATCCATAGCCCGATTGCACGTATCATTCCTGCCGACAAACATGGAGGAGAAGACAATGAGAACACGGATCAAGGAACTTTTGGAGTGCGGATTGCCAGGCTCCCGATACACCGTTTCCGGCTGGGTGCGTTCGCTGCGATTGTCAAAAGAGATAGCGTTTATTGTGCTGAACGACGGATCCAATCTGGCCGGGGTGCAGGTCGTCGCCGAATCCGGGCTGGACAACTTCGGGGAACTCGCCTGCATCGGCACCGGCAGTGCGCTGAAGCTGGTCGGCGAACTGGTAGAATCCCCCGCCGCCGGCCAGAAATACGAACTGAAGGCGATTGCCGTTGAGATCACCGGCGCTGCCGACGAAAGCTACCCGCTGCAGAAAAAACGGCATACCTTCGAATACCTGCGCACGATTGCCCACCTGCGCCCGCGCACCAACACCTACGGCGCCGTGTTCCGGCTGCGCTCGAAACTGGCCCAGGCCATTCACCGCTTCTTCGCTGAGCGCAATTTCCTATACGTGCATACGCCGATCATCACCGCCAGCGACTGCGAGGGGGCCGGCGAGCTGTTCCGCGTCACGACCCTGGATGCAGCGGATCCGCCGCTGCTTGAAGGCAAAATCGACTTCAGCCAGGATTTCTTCGGGCAGAAGACCGGCCTGACCGTCAGCGGGCAGCTGGAAGGGGAACTGTTCGCGACCGCCTTCGGGGATATCTACACCTTCGGGCCGACCTTCCGGGCCGAGAATTCCAATACCGCCCGGCATGCCTCCGAATTCTGGATGATCGAGCCGGAGATGGCCTTTGCCGACCTGGCCGACGATGCCGAACTGGCGGAGCAGTTTGTGCGCTACTTGTGCCGGGTGGCACTGGAGGAGTGCGGCGAGGAGATGGAGTTCTTCGACAGGCAGATCGAAAAGGGACTGCTGGAGCGGGTTCGCGGCGTGGCCGAGGCCGATTTTGCGCGCATCGAATACGACGAGGCCATCCGGCTGCTCCGGAAAAGCGGCGCCAGTTTCAATTATCCGGTGGAGTGGGGGCTGGACCTGCAGACCGAGCACGAGCGCTACATCACCGAGCAGATCGTGGGTGGTCCGGCTTTCATCCTCAACTACCCCAGGGACATCAAGGCCTTCTACATGCGCCAGAACGACGATGGCCGCACCGTGGCGGCCATGGACCTGCTGGTGCCCAAGGTGGGCGAGATCATCGGCGGCAGCCAGCGCGAGGAGCGCCTGGATCGACTGGAACTGAGGATGTCCGAGCTGGGGATCGCCAGGGAGCCGCTCTGGTGGTACCTGGACAGCCGCCGCTGGGGGAGCTGTCCCCATGCCGGTTTCGGGCTGGGATTCGAGCGCCTGGTGATGTACCTGTCCGGCATGGAAAACATCGATTTCGTGATCCCGTTTCCGCGTACGCCAAGGCATTGCGAGTTTTAAATAGAATGCGTTTGGACTGGCTATTTTAAGCGGAAACTTGATGCTGATCTTGATAATTTATACACAGCAGATGGAGCAGACATGACAGCGCCTCAAATCATACTGGATTTGATCGAACGTTTCGAACGCAACCTTGAGGCATACAAATCCGGATCGTACAACGAAACCCAGGTACGACGCGAGTTCATTGACCCCTTCTTTGAAGCGTTGGGTTGGGACGTGAACAATCGCGAGGGCAATGCCGAAGCCTATAAGGACGTGATCCATGAGGATGCCGTCAAGGTGGGCGGCATCACCAAGGCGCCCGATTACTCCTTCCGCATTGGTGGCACACGTAAATTTTTCGTTGAGGCAAAAAAACCTTCAATTGTTGTCAAGGATGACCCGGCTCCTGCCTTTCAGGTGCGCCGTTACGCCTGGTCCGCCAAGCTGCCTCTCTCCATCGTCACTGATTTTGAAGAACTTGCGGTCTATGACTGCCGCGTCAAGCCGGATCAGAAAGACAAGGCGGACAAAGCCCGCGTCAAGTATTACACCTTCCGGCAGTATGCCGAAAAATGGGAAGAGATCGCCGCGATCTTTTCCAAGAACGCCATTCTCAAAGGTTCCTTCGACAAGTATGCGGAATCCCACAAGTCCAAGCGTGGCACCGCCGAGGTAGACAGCGCCTTTCTGGAAGAGATCGAGAGTTGGCGTGACACCCTGGCACGAAACATCGCCCTTCGAAATACCCTCACAGTTCGCGAACTGAACGAATCGGTGCAGCGTACCATTGACCGGATCATCTTTCTGCGCATCGCCGAGGACCGGGGCATCGAGGAATATGGCAGTCTGCGCGGCATCTGCAACGGACCCAATACTTTTGCACGTTTGCGGGATCTTTTCTACAAGGCTGACGACCGCTACAACTCGGGCCTGTTCCATTTTCGCCATGAGAAGGGTGAGGCCGAGCCCCCCGACAGTCTGACCATCTCCCTGGCCATTGATGACAAGCCGCTCAAGGATATACTCAAACGGCTCTACTACCCCGATTCACCTTACGAATTCGCCGTGCTACCCGCCGACATCCTAGGGCAGGTCTACGAACAGTTCCTGGGCAAGGTCATTCGCCTTACCAGCGACCACCGCGCCGTAGTGGAGGATAAACCGGAAGTCAAGAAGGCGGGTGGCGTTTTCTATACCCCGACGTACATTGTTGAATACATAGTCAGAAATACAGTTGGGTCTCTCGTAGGGGCATCCCCTTGTGGGTGCCCGCCTTTGGGTGGCGTCGGCAACAAGGGCGGGCGCAAGGCACCGCCCCTACAAAAAACCATCACCCCAGCCGAAGCCTCCAAACTCCGCATCATCGACCCTGCTTGTGGGTCCGGTTCATTTCTGCTGGGGGCATATCAGTACCTGCTTGACTGGCATTTGTCGTGGTACATGGACAATGATCCGGAGAAGTGGGCCAAGGCAAAGAAACCGATCCTGCATCGCGGGCATGGCGACACGTGGCACCTCACCACCGCCGAACGCAAGCGTATCCTGCTCAACAACATTTACGGCGTGGATATCGACAGCCAGGCCGTGGAGGTAACCAAGCTCTCGCTGTTGCTCAAGGTCCTGGAAGGCGAAACCGGTGAAACACTCAATCAGCAGATGCGGCTCTTTCACGAGCGGGCACTGCCTGATCTGGGAAGCAACATCAAGTGCGGCAATTCGCTGATCGGGCCGGATTTCTACGACGGCAGACAGATGGGTTTGATGGATAACGAGGAGATGTACCGGGTCAATGTGTTCGATTGGGAGCGGGAGTTTGCGGAGGTGTTCAAGGCGGGCGGATTTGATGCGGTGATCGGGAATCCGCCGTATGTTCGGCAGGAGTCTTTGGGAGATCAGAAGGATTATTTAAAGACTCGCTATGCGGCCTTCGACGGAGTAGCCGACCTTTACGTGTACTTTATGGAGAAAGGTATCCGCCTGCTTCGTACTGGCGGGATATACAGCATCATTGTGTCCAGCAGTTTCCTGCGTACCCGTTTTGCCGCGCCTCTGCGCGGATGGCTGAAAGAAAACACCGCCATTGAAAGGATCGTAGATTTCGGCGGTCTGCCGGTCTTTGCCATTGCCAAGGATGTCTACGTCTGCATCCCCATTCTGCGAAAGTCTGCCCCATCGGCAACCGTTGAGATCTGCCTTGTGCCCGAACTGAACCTCCCTGACCTGCAAGAATTTGTCGATGACCATTCATTCGTCGTGCCGCTGGAACAGCTAACCGCCGAGGCTTGGTCGTTGAAGGGGGAGGGTGAAAGCGCCCTGTTCGCCAAGGTCATGGCTGCCGGAGTACCGCTGGGGCAGTATGTGAACAAGAAGTTTTTCCGTGGCATTACATCTGGTTTGAATGAGGCCTTCGTCATCGACGCAACCACGCGGCAGGCGTTGATTGCCAAAGACCCCAAGAGTGCCGAGCTGATCAAACCGCTGTTGGGTGGCGAGGAGATACGGCGGTTTGTCACGCGGTCGAAGGGGCAGTTCATCATCGCGTTGCCAGCAGGCTGGACTCACAAATAAGCCCCTCTTGCCGCTACGCAGGATGAAGAATCAGCATGGACATGGTTCAAGGGAGCGCTCCCGGCGCTGGCGGAGTACCTTTACCCCTTCGCAACTGCAGCACGCAAACGCCAGGACAAGGGCAATTTCTGGTGGGAGCTGCGGCCATGTGTCTATTACAGTTTTTTCGACGGCCCCAAAGTCATTTTCCCCGATATCTGCAAGGGACCGCGCTTCGTCCTCGACACCGACGGCCATTACCTGACCAACACCGCCTACTGTCTCGGCACGGATGACCGCTACCTGCTTGGCATCCTCAACAGCCGTCTATTTTGGTTTGCCATCAGCAATATCAGCATCCCCTTCGGTGTCCGTGCCGGTGAGTACCGCTATCGCCTGATCTACCAGTACATGGAAAAGGTTCCCATTCGGACCATAGATTTTTCAAACTCCGCCGACAAGGCACGCCATGAGCGTATGGTGCAGCTTGTTGAGCAGATGCTTGTTCTCCAAAACCAACTCCCAAATGCCAAGGCTGGCCACGACCAGACACACATCCAACGCCAGATCGATGCTACTGACCGGCAGATTGATAAGTTGGTGTATGAACTGTATGGGTTGACGGAGGAGGATATTGCGGTGGTGGAGGGGGGATGACAATAGAAGCAAACGGTAGGGGCGCGGCCTTGGCCCGCCTTCCTTTGGGTTTTGTCCTTGTTTTTTTTCCTTGGTTTACCATATTGCCCGCAATATAAAATACGGTAAAAATCGGGCGCCCCAAGGGTACGCCCCTACGTTCAATTTGCTTTCAATGAAAAACAGGGCGGGCCGAGGCCGCGCCCCTACGGAAATGGAATTCGCGTATTCCTAGATTCTTCACCCAGATGGATTCGATGCCATGACCTACAATCCTGATATTCACCACCGCCGTTCCATCAGGCTACGGGAATTTGATTATTCCTCCATCGGGGGATATTTTGTCACTACCTGCGTCCAGAATCGCGAATGCCTGTTCGGAGATGTTATGGACGGTGTCATGGTATTGAATGATGCCGGAAGACTGGTCGAATCCGTATGGAATGGGTTGCCGGAACGCTTTCCATCCATTGAACTGGATGCTTTTGTTGCCATGCCGAATCATATCCATTTTATCGTTAACATCGCTTTGCCGACTGAAATTGATGGAGCAGACCAAGGAAGGCGGGCGGGCCAAGGCCGCGCCCCTACGTTGGACCGGATCGTGGGCGCATTCAAATCGATTTCAGCGTCGCAGGTTAACCGTCTTTTGTCGCGCACCGGCCAACCTCTCTGGCAACGTAATTATTACGAACGGGTTATCCGAGATGAAAAGGAGTTGCACGCTCTCCGGGATTACATCATACACAATCCCCTGAAATGGGCTGATGATACGGAAAACCCAAATACGTAGGGGCGCGGCCTTGGCCCGCCCGCATTTGAAACATCACGCCGCAAGGAACCAAACATGGCCCTATAGATTCTGGTCCTGCTTTTACTATCGTTTTTCAGGTTGAATCTCTTGGTGAAATGTATTACTTTTGTAGCAAAAGGTAACACATTGGGAGCACGTCATGGGAAAAGCATCAAAAGTAACGGTAAAAGGGCAGGTTCTGATACCGGGCGACATCAGGAAACGGCACCATATCGAACCTGGTTCCGAAGTGCGCTTTGTGGAATACGGCAATGTTGTATGCATCGTGCCCGTCGTGGCTGATCCGGTTGCTGCTGCGTGGGGGATGCTGCCTTCAGAGCCGTCGCTTGCCGATGAACTGCTTGAAGAGCGTAAGCGGGACAAGGCACGTGAATAATTATCTGCTGGACAGTTTTGCCATTCTGCGTTTCATTCAGAAAGAACCGGGCGATGAACCGGTGAAGGCCATTCTGGAAGAGGTCCGGACCGGCAAGGCCTGCGCCATGCTTAATGTCATCAACATGGGAGAGGTGATTTACACCGTCCAGCGACGTTTTGGCCTGCAATTCAAGCTGGATGTCGTAATGAATATCAATCGCCTTGGAATTGTTATTTTGCCGGTTCCCAATGATCTGGTTTTTCGCGCAGCGGAATTGAAGGCGCGTTTCGCCATGTCCTACGCCGACACCTTTGCGGTCGCCTCGGCGCTGGAGCATGATGCAACGCTGGTTACGGGTGATCCGGAATTTCGACAGGTGGAACATCTGGTAAAGATTCTCTGGATATAGATTGCCGCTGTTGAGTTGATCACTCCTGTTCTTTAATGATAAAACTGATGAAAACTGTTTACCTCGTCGGCTGGCCCTCCGCACACCAAGGAGCGTGCAGATATGTTCATCCACTGCCTCGAAATACACTTCTCGCTGCCATCCCGCTCCCTGAAGGAGAAGCGCGGCATCGTCAAAAGTATCCTGGGACGGGCCCGCAACCGCTTCAACGTGGCCTGTGCCGAGGTTGACCGCCAGGATAACTCCGGTGTGGCGGTGCTGGGGTTCGTGACCGTCAGCCCGGATAAGAACATCTCCCGCCGGACGCTTGAAAAGGTCGAGGAATGGATCTACGAGGGCTGGCCGGATGTGGAGATCATCGGGGCCGATATTTCCGAAATCTGAAACATTTCATGGATCGATGGTCAACGATTAGCCTTGAAACTCAATCCGGCTTCGTAGTATATATACAGCTTGCCATTATGCCGCATAAAGCGCTGGTGCGCTTTGATATAGCCTGATATTTCCTCTGTAATATTCGCTTGTTGCGTCACAAAGTGCCATCAACCCGTATTTCCTGGAGTCCGTGTGAAAATCTGTTCGCTGGCCAGCGGCAGCAAAGGAAACTGTCTTTACCTGGAGACCGGTGACGCGCGCGTGCTGATCGATGCCGGCCTGTCCCTGCGCGAGACGCTGCTGCGCATGGAGGCGCTCGGAATCGATGCCGCCGGGGTTGATGCCGTGCTGGTCACCCATGAGCATATCGACCATATCCGCAGCGCCGGCTCCTTTGCCCGCAAGTTCAAGATCCCGGTGATAGCCAGCCATCTGGTCCATCGCAAGTCGGAAAAATATTTCAAGAAGACGCAGGTGATCGAATTCGAGTCCGGCTGCTCCTTCGACTTCAGGGGCATCTCCATCGATCCGTTCCCGATTACCCACGACAGTTGCGATCCGGTCGGCTTTCTGCTCGAATCGCGGGAGGGGCGTTGTGGTTCGGCCACCGACCTGGGCATCGTAACCCGCCTGGTGGCGGACAAACTGCGTGGCTGCCGGGCGCTGAACCTAGAGTCGAACCACGATGTGGACATGCTGATGAACGGCCCTTACCCGTGGGAGTTGAAGCAGCGCATCCGCTCCCGTCACGGCCACATCTCCAACGAAGAGTCGCTGGCGCTGCTGCACGATCTGGCCCATGCCGGTCTTGAGGCGCTGGTCATGGCCCATCTGTCCGAAGTTAACAATCATCCCGACCATGTGGTGCGTTCCACGGAATCGTTCCTGCGTAACCAGAATGTGTGCTCGCCACGGATTGTGATCGGGGATCAGTACCGGGCAAGCTGTCTGATGGAAATCTGACGGGAAACGGCGGAGGTTTCAAATGGGAAATACCGCAAGTACCAAAGAACCTTATACATATCAGCAGTATCAGCAAAACCAGTCGGATGAGCGGATGGAGATAATTGACGGGGAAGTTTACGCTATGTCCCCTTCACCGTCGGTGAAGCATCAGAAGATCGTGCTGGCATTTGGCAATATTATGTACGGCTTCTTCAAGGGTAAGGAGTGTACCCCCTTTATTGCTCCCATGGATGTGGTTCTGGACGATATCAATGTCGTGGAGCCGGATGTCTTTGTCGTCTGCGACCGTTCCAAGATAACCGAAGCCAATATCAAGGGTGCGCCTGACCTGATCGTCGAGGTATTGTCACCTTCCACCAGCCTCAAGGATCGCCGTGAAAAGAAGTGGCTGTATGGGCAGCATGGTGTGAAGGAGTATATTATCGTCAGTCCGATGGATGAGACTGCGGAGCGTTTTTTTCTTAAACCGGACGGCACATATGGGGAGTCGGATATCTTTGGCTGGCACGAATCATTTGCCCCCAGGATTTTCCCCGATCTGATCTTTGATCTGCGGATCGTTTTTGAAAAAGAAGCGGCGGAGGTTGTGGCTGAATCTGATCCCCCGGATTGGATTGCGAAAAAGTTGAAACAGTCCGGAGTGTTGTAACAATAATGATGGATTACAGGTATAAAATATTTTAAGGAGTTTTTGCATGATCGAACGATATTCCCGTCCTGAAATGGCCCGCATCTGGGCTGCCGAAAACCGCTTCCGCATCTGGCTGGAGATCGAGACCCTGGCCTGCGAGGCCCAGGCCGAACTGGGTGTAATCCCCAAAGAGGTCGTGCCGGTGATCCGTGCCAAGGGGGCTTTCGACATCGCCCGCATCGATGCGATCGAGCTTGAGGTCAAGCACGACGTGATCGCCTTTTTGACCTCTGTTGCCGAATATGTCGGTCCCGAGGCGCGCTTCATCCACCAGGGGATGACCTCTTCCGATGTGCTGGACACCTGCCTGTCGGTGCAGCTGACACAGGCCGCCGATGAGCTTCTGGCCGATATGGACATGGTGCTGGAGTCGATCAAGAAACGTGCCCTGGAACACAGGGACACGGTCTGCATCGGCCGCTCCCACGGCATCCACGCCGAGCCGGTCACCTTCGGGCTCAAGCTGGCCTCGTTCTATGCCGAGATGCAGCGCAACCGGGTCCGCCTGGCCGCGGCCCGTGAAAATATCGCCACCGGCGCCATCTCCGGCGCGGTCGGCACCTTTGCCAACATCGACCCCTATGTGGAGGAGTATGTCTGCGAAAAGATGGGGCTCAAGCCGGAGCCGGTCTCGACCCAGGTCATTCCCCGTGACCGTCACGCCGAGTACTTCTGCACGCTGGCGCTGATCGCCTCGTCCATGGAAAGGATCGCGATCGAGATCCGCCACCTGCAGCGCACCGAGGTGCTGGAGGCGGAGGAGTTCTTCAGCAAGGGGCAGAAGGGGTCGTCGGCCATGCCGCACAAACGCAACCCGATCCTGTCCGAAAACCTGACCGGCCAGGCCCGCTACATTCGCTCGCTCTGCATACCGGCCCTGGAAAACGTGGCGCTGTGGCATGAGCGGGATATCTCCCACTCTTCGGTTGAACGCTACATCGCTCCGGATGCAACCGTGGCGCTGGATTTCTCCCTGCGCCGCCTGAACGGACTGATTGCCAACCTGGTGGTCTATCCCGAGAACATGCTGCGCAACCTGAACCAGATGAAGGGGCTGGTCTTCTCGCAGAAGATCCTGCTGGACCTGACCCAGGCCGGTGTTTCGCGTGAGGATTCCTACCGCCTGGTGCAGCGCAACGCCATGAAGGTCTGGGAGCAGGGCGCGGATTTCCAGACCGAACTGCTGGCCGACCAGGAGGTTGTCGGCGCCTTGGGCGAAGCCAAGATCCGCGAATCGTTCGACCTGAATTACCACCTCAAGCACGTCAATACCATTTTCAAGCGGGTTTTCGGTGAATAGACTTCTGGAGATTGTAAAAGGCCTGCTGCGGGCAGACGCCGGTGATGGCGCCATGCTGTTCTGGGCCAAGGAAATTCTGGGTTCCTTGCTGATTCTGGCGCTGTTCTGGCTGCTGTCGCAGCTTGTCGTGATGATGCTGAACAAGTGGGGCAAGCGCCTGACTTCATTTACCGCGACCGATCTTGACGATCGGATCTTGGAGCGGGGCATACCTTATGCCTCGCGGCTTTTCATTATCCTGGGCGTATACCTGGCGATCCGGTCTCTGCCGCTGCACGAGAGGCTTGTTAACATCGCTTCCGGGCTGCTCTACGTCATCATGATCGTGATAGTGTTCAAGTTGATCTATCATGCGCTGGACGACCTGATGAAATGGTATGCCGCCGGCCAGCAGGAAACGTCCGGCGCCGCCATGTCGCGCCAGATACTGCCGGTTGCCGAGAAAATAGTTTCGCTGTTCCTGATGGCGACGGCACTGATTATCGTACTGAAACATTTCAACTACGATATTTTTTCATTGGTTACCGCGCTTGGGATCGGATCGTTGGCCATCGGTCTGGCGGCCAAGGATACGCTGGCCAACATGATCTCCGGTTTCACACTGGTGCTGGATCGCCCGTTTCGTATCGGCGACCGGATACAGCTGTCCGGCGGCCAGATCGGCGACGTGGCTGACATCGGCCTGCGCAGCACCAAGATCAAGACACTGGATAATCAGTTGCTGATCATCCCCAACTCGGACCTGTGCAATACCATACTTGTCAACCAGGCCTTTCCGGACAACCGGGTCAAAGGGCGCATCAACGTTGGTGTGGCCTACGGTAGCGATGTGGAGCGGGTCAAGGAGCTTTTGGTGGCAACCGCGCTGGAGGTGGAGGAAGTGTCGAAGTCTCCGCTCCCGGAGGCTTATTTCAACTCTTTCGGCGACTCTTCGCTCAACATGGCGCTCTTTTTCTGGGTAGATGACTATGCCAGGCTGTTTGCGGTTACCGACAGGATCAACACGCTGATAATCCGGCGCTTCAAAGAAAACGCAATCGAGATTCCGTTCCCGACCAGAACGGTGATAATGGAAAAAGGAACTAACTGAAATGGCCAATAGAATAGAAGTTGCCCTGAAAGCTGGTGTCCGCGACGCCCGCGGCGAGCGTATCAAACGAGAAATTGAAGATTTTCTGCACCTGGCGGTTGAGGATGTCCGCACCATCGATGTCTATACCGTTGACGCCGCCCTAGCGCCGGGTCTGCTGGAACAGGCCGCCGCCGGACCCTTCAGTGACCCGGTGATCCAGGTCTGGAGTCTCGACAAGGCGTTTGCCTCCGGCTTTGACTATGTGGTCGAGGTTGGTTTCCGGCCGGGAGTAACCGACAATGTCGGGCGTACGGCCCGCGAAGCGGTTAGCTACCTGAGCGGCGCCCCTTTTGCGGACGGCGAGGGGGTCTACTATGCGGTCCAGTACCTGTTGAAGGGGCGGCTGTCGGCCGAAGACGTGGAAAATATCGCCACCGGACTGCTCTGTAACACGCTGATCCAGCGCTACACGGTACTGTCCGCCCAGGATTTCTCCCAAAAGGGGGGCTTTGCCGCGGTGGCTCCGAAAGTACAGTCCGGGCTGAAGGTCGAGGTAAACGAAATCGATCTGAATGTCTCCGATGAGGAATTGATGCGCATCAGCAAGGAGGGGGTTCTGGCCCTGACTCTCGATGAAATGCAGATCATCCAGAGCCATTACCGTGATCATCGGGTTCTGGAAGAGCGCGCCAAGATCGGCCTGGGCGCGAAGCCGACCGACGTGGAGCTGGAGTGCCTGGCCCAAACCTGGTCAGAGCACTGCAAACACAAGATTTTCGCCGGTACGGTGCATTACGAGGATGAAAACGGCCGGAAGCAGGAGATCAAATCCCTGTTCAAGTCCTTCATCCAGCGCACCACCAAGGATGTGCGCGAGAAGATGGGCGACAAGGATTTCTGCCTGTCGGTGTTCAAGGACAATGCCGGTGTGATCAAGTTCAACGAAAAGCATTCGCTGGTTTTCAAGGTCGAAACCCACAACTCCCCCTCGGCGCTCGATCCCTACGGCGGGGCGCTGACCGGCATCGTTGGCGTCAACCGCGACCCGTTCGGCACCGGACAGGGGTCGAAGCTGATCTTCAATACCGATGTATTCTGTTTTGCCGATCCGTTCTTCAAGAAACCGCTTCCCAAACGGCTTCTGCATCCGCGCCGGATCTACGAAGGGGTAGTCGAGGGGGTCGAGCATGGCGGCAACAAGAGCGGCATCCCGACCGTCAACGGCTCGCTGGTCTTTGACGAGCGTTTTGCCGGCAAACCGCTGGTGTTCTGCGGCACCGCCGGTCTGATGCCGGCCGAGGTCAACGGTCAACCGGGGCATGACAAATACATCAAGCCGGGCGACCTGATCGTGATGACCGGCGGACGGATCGGCAAGGACGGAATCCATGGCGCGACCTTCTCGTCCGAGGAACTGAACGAGAATTCACCGGTCACGGCGGTGCAGATCGGTGATCCGATCACCCAGAAGCGCATGTTCGACTTCCTGATCCGGGCCCGCGACAAGGGGCTGTACCGTTTCATCACCGACAACGGCGCCGGCGGACTCTCATCCTCGATCGGCGAGATGGCCGGCGAATGCGGCGGTTGCCGCATGGACCTGGCCAAGGCGCCCTTGAAGTACCCCGGACTGAACCCCTGGGAGATCCTGATCTCCGAGGCCCAGGAGCGCATGTCGCTGGCGGTACCGCCGGAGAAGATCGACGATTTCCTGTCCATGTCGGCCCGCTTCGGTGTCGAGGCCAGCGTGCTGGGCGAATTCACCGACAACGGCGTCTTCCACATCCTCTACGAGGATAAAACCGTGGCGTATCTGCCGATGGATTTCATGCACGAGGGGCTGCCGCCGATGCAACTGCCGGCCAAGTGGGTGCCGCCGCTGCACGAGGAGCCGGTTTGCGTCGAGAAACTTGACTATACCGAAGATCTCAAACAGCTGCTTGCCAGCCTGAACATCTGCTCCAAGGAGTCGGTGGTGCGGAGATACGACCACGAGGTGCAGGGGGGCTCTGTTATTAAACCCTTCTGCGGTGTCACCAACGATGGTCCTTCCGATGCGGCCGTGGTGCGGCCGATCCTGGAGTCCTTCGAGGGGGTGGTTACTGCCCACGGCATCTGCCCGCGCTACTCCGACATCGACACCTACCACATGACCGCCAATGCCGTTGACGAGGCGCTTCGCAATTACGTCGCGGTGGGTGGCTCGCTGGAGCTGGTGGCAGGTCTGGACAACTTCTGCTGGTGCGATCCGGTTCAGTCGGAGAAGACGCCGGACGGCCCCTACAAGATGGCCCAGCTGGTGCGCTCCAACCAGGCACTGTATGATGTCTGCATGGTCTACAACCTGCCGCTGATCTCCGGCAAGGACTCGATGAAAAATGACTTCTACGACGGATCCGTCAAGATCTCGATTCCTCCGACACTGTTGTTCTCGGTGATCGGCAAGATCGAGGATGCCCGGAAAGCGATCACGATGGATGTCAAGCGTCCGGGTGACTTTGTCTACCTGCTGGGCTGCACCGCCAACGAACTGGGCGGCTCGGAGTACCTGGCGCTGAAGGGTTTCGTCGGCAATAAAGTGCCCAGGGTGGATGCGGTTTCGGCCTATGCCCGTTACCAGGCTTACCACCAGGCCGTGCTGCAGGGACTGGTGGCTTCCTGCCACGACCTGTCCGACGGCGGGCTGGCGGTGGCTGTTGCCGAAAGCGCCTTTGCCGGCGGATTCGGCATCTCGCTCGATCTTTCCCGCGTTCCCTGGCAGGGGCTGGAAGATGGCTGGAATGATGAAGCGCTACTCTTCGCGGAATCCGCTTCGCGCCTGCTGGTTACGGTGCGTCGCGAGCACTCGGAGGCTTTCGAGGCGATCATGGGAGATGAGTGCTGCGCCAGGATCGGTGTCGTGACGGAAAACCAGGAGCTGCTGATCGAGGCGATCGAAGGGCATACGGTGATCAATGCCGACCTGGCCGAGCTGAAGCAGGCCTGGCAGAGCACTCTGCGGGAGCTGTAGCGCTTATCGCCTAGCATCTTGTAACATCAAAATCTAACCCCCCTCAATCCCCCCTTACCTAAGGGGGGAAGCCTTTACGCCTCCCCTTAAATAAGGGAAGGCTTGGAGGGGTTATGCGAAGAAATAGGAGTTACAAGGTCCTAAACGCCTGGCGCTGTTACTTGACTGGAATGCACATGAACCTGAACACTGATCATTATACCCGTTGTATCAGCACTCTGGAAACCGTACTGCGCGAGAGGTTGGGGCGTGGAGAAGCTTGATCTTCGCCCGAAATGGCTGGAGATGATCCGCCGGATTCTTGCCACACATCTTCCGGATGCCGAGGTGATCGCCTACGGAAGCCGGGTGACCGGGACAGCACATCAGGGAAGTGACCTGGACCTGGTGGCGCGTAACAGGCAAAATCCGCTTTTGCCGGCTGGTAATCTGGGCGCGGTGCGGGAAGCGTTTTCGGAAAGCAATCTGCCGATTCTGGTGGATATTCAGGATTGGTCGCGGATTCCGGATAGTTTTCGTGAAGAGATAGAGCGAACCGGGGTGGTTGTTTTTCCTTGAGTTGAATAATTATTGGCCAAGCTACATAAGCGGGTGGAACCAATCCGAGAAAAACAATCCGCGCTTGACTATGTTAACGCTTAAAAGTACCTTTACAGGTACGGATAAGGAGGTTGCCATGCCGCACATATTGTCAATTATGGAAGCACGAAAACAGCTTACGTCTCTTCCGGAAACCCTTCTTCAAAACGGACAGCTTGATGTTCTGGAAATCACTCGCCGTGGCAAGCCGGTGTTGGCTGTGTTGCCGTGGGAACTGTACGAAGCGGTGTCGGAGACGCTGGAGGTTATGGGGGATACAGAACTGATGGCTCAATTACGTCAGAGCATCCAGGAGATGGATTCCGGCAAACTCAGCTCCTGGCAGGATGCCAAGCAGGAGCTTGGCCTGTGAAGTGGCAGATTCTGCTCACACCAACAGCATTGAAACTTTTGTCGGATATTTCCGACCGCCGCATTTGGGAGAAAATCGGAGCGGTAATTGATCGTCTGACTGAAGACCCGGAAAAACAGGGCAAGGCACTGCTGGGTGAATTCGCAGGGTTTCGAAGTGTAAGGGCAGTTGGGCAACGCTACCGCATCATTTATCAGATCAGAGATAACGAGATTGTTGTAGTTATTGTTGCCGTTGGTATTCGTCGTGATGGAGCCAAAGATGACATCTACAATCTGGCGAAGAAGCTTTTCAGATTGAGATTGTTAAACGAGTGAGGGAAAAATGAGGGGAAAGAGGGGCACTTTCCAATTATTGATGCACTGCCCATGATAAAAGCAATCCGCACTTTACCATATTAACGCTTATCCGTACTTTTATGAGCACAGAAATTAGCACGCTTATTACCGAATAACGGCTGGAGGATACATCTATGAACAGAGCAATGACACTTGATCCAAAATTTATTCAATTGGCGACGCCGGTTCTTTCTGAATTTGGCTTTTCTGGAATCAAGGAGCTTGTGACAGATCAGCTAAGCATGATGATTCTTTCAAAAATTGCGCATTACGAATCTGAAACCAAACTCTATGAATCAAAATATAACAAATCATTTGAGGTTACATCAGCGCAAGCAAAAATGATTGGCAGTGAAAATTTTGAGCTTGATGATGACCTGAATGACTGGCGTTTTGCGAGAGAATCGGCTGAACTATATCGCCTTAAGCTGCAGGAATTACAGCGTGCTTAGTCTTATTAAACGCTATATGCCTCCTATTGAAAGCTACCAGGTGCTTCAATATGAGCATGAAGGTTTATTACATCGCATCAAGTTACGCGTAGTTTTCATCGATGGCAGTATTCTCCATGTCAAGGAATACCGCTTTTCAGACGATACCCGCAAATACGCATACAACTGGACAACATCTGATGGCACGTTGAAAATTCGCTGGGATAACGCAGAGCATTGGGGAGAAATACCAACCCATCCACATCATAAACATATTGGTTCGGAATCCACTCCTTCTCCATCAACGGAAACCAGCTTTGCAGAAGTATTGCTGTATATTGTTGCCAACTTTTCAGTTCAAAAGAAAGAGGGTTTCCAGATATGAAAGCACTCGACCAAACTATCGGCTACCTTCATTCAGGAATAAAAAACTAATAATGCTTGACAACATCCAGCATACCCTCAAGACCGTATTCGGATTCCACGAATTCCGGGCGCCTCAGCGGGAGGTGATCGAGCAGGTCTGTGACGGCAGGGATGTTTTCCTGGTGATGCCGACCGGCGGCGGCAAATCGCTCTGCTACCAGATACCGGCGTTGCACCGGGACGGGGTGGCGATAGTGGTGTCGCCGCTGATCGCGTTGATGAAGGACCAGGTCGATGCGCTTGTTGCCAACGGCGTCAGGGCAACCTGTCTCAATTCGTCCCTGTCGCCGGCCGAGGTCGGACGTGTATTTCAGCAGATGGATGCCGGGACACTGGATCTGTTGTATGTCGCCCCGGAACGGCTGATGATGCCTGATTTCCTGGAGCGACTGGCCACGCTTAAGCTGGCGTTGTTCGCGATCGACGAGGCCCACTGTATCTCGCAATGGGGGCACGATTTCCGGCCCGAGTATACGCAACTGGGGCGGTTGCGGAAGCTTTTCCCGAACGTGCCGGTGGTGGCGATGACCGCCACCGCCGATCCGGAAACACGCAAGGATATATTGAAGCAGCTGGGCCTTGAAAACGCAAAGGTCCATGTGGCCGGTTTCGACCGCCCCAATATCGCCTATACGGTCATTCCCAAGCACAAGCCCCTGGCCCAGCTGGCATCGTTCCTGACTGGACGGCGGGATGAAGCCGGTATTGTATATGCGCTGAGCAGGAAACGGGTTGATCTGGTGGCCGAGCGCCTCCGCGCGGCCGGGTTCTCGGCGGCGGCTTACCATGCCGGTCTGCCTGACCAGGAACGCAAACGGGTGCAGGACGCCTTCCGCAAGGATGATATCCGCATCGTGGTGGCCACCGTGGCTTTCGGCATGGGGATCGACAAACCCAACGTGCGCTTTGTGGTGCATTACGACATGCCCAAGAGCGTGGAGAGTTACTATCAGGAGACCGGCCGGGCCGGTCGCGACGGTCTGCCGTCGGAAGCGTTGATGCTGTTCGGCATGGGCGATGTGATGACGGCCCGCTCGTTGATCGAGAACAGCGATAATGCCGAGCGGGTGCGGATCGAACTGCAGAAACTGAATGCGATGGTCGCCTATGCCGAAGCTCTCACCTGTCGTCGCAGGGCGCTGCTGGCCTATTTCGGAGATCAGCGTGAACATGGGTGCGACAACTGCGATATCTGCAACGATCCACCGCAGCGTTTCGATGCCTCGGAGTCGGCCAAAAAGGCGCTCTCCTGCGTCTACCGGGTCGGTGAGCGTTTCGGCGCACGGCATGTCATTGACGTGTTGCGCGGAGCGAAAGTCCAGCGGGTGCTCGATTTGCGCCATAACGAGTTGTCCACCTACGGCATTGGCGCCGATCTGTCGGCTGTGGAGTGGGAAAATATTTTTCGCCAGCTGATCCACCTGGGTTATCTGGTGCAGGATTTTACCCGTTACGGCGCGTTGGGACTCTCCCCGGCCGCGCGTCCGGTGCTGAAGGGGGAAACGCGGGTAATTCTCGGCCTGCCCCGCGACGTCGCCAGGACCGAAGAAAAATCACGACGGAAGAGCGGAGCCGGTGAGGGTGTCCACCGTCCGCTGTTTGAGGAGTTGCGGGCGCTGCGCAAACAGATTGCCGATGCGGCCGGAGTACCGCCGTTTGTGGTCTTTTCCGACGCCACGCTGGTCGAGATGTCCAAGACCCGTCCCGGCGACATGCGGGAACTGCTTTCGATCACCGGCGTCGGTGAACAGAAGCTGCGCAAGTACGGAACGGCCTTTCTGGATGCCATCAGAGCGTATTGCCACGGAACCGCCTAGATGGTGCGCCGACTCAGTCGTGCTGCAATCCCTGTGACTCTCGATCGCTTTTCGCCCTGAATTGTTGCGCAAAGTGGCAGTAGACTGAAATTATTCTGAAAGACAGTTCGACAGCAATTTAGTAAACTGGTTTTTTTGAAAATCAAGGAGAACATGATTACATGACACAGACACGTGCAATCGTTATAACCGGTAACGGCACCAACTGCGAGATGGAGGCGGCCCACGCCTGTCGCATGGGGGGCTTCGACGAGGCGGTAATAGCCCATATCGCCGAGATCCTTTCCGGCGAGGTGAGTCTGGACGACTTTCACTTTCTCAACCTGACCGGCGGTTTTCTGGACGGAGACGATCTGGGAAGCGCCAAGGCCCAGGCCAACCGCCTGAAAAACGCCGCGGTGGACGGCAGCGGCGAAAAGCTGGTGGAACAGTTTACCCGTTTCATCAGCGCCGGAAAGTTGATCCTGGGGGTCTGTAACGGATTCCAGTTGATGGTCAAGATGGGCATGCTGCCCGCTTTTGACGGCAACTACCTGAATCAGTCGGTCACGCTGACCCATAACGATTGCGGCCGTTTTCAGGATCGCTGGTGCTATCTCAAGGTCGAGGCCGCTTCGCCTTCGGTTTTTACCAAAGGCATTTCCGGGGGGATCTATCTGCCGGTGCGCCACGGCGAGGGAAAATTCGTCTGCGATTCGGATGCGACCCTGGAACGTATCGAGAACGAACATCTGGCGGTATTCAAATATTCGGGCCCGGAATATGATGCCGCCACGATGGAGTTCCCGGCCAACCCCAACGGTGCGCAGAACGGGATCGCCGGCATCTGTGATCCCAGCGGGCGCTTGATGGGATTGATGCCGCATCCCGAGGCTTTTGTCCATTACACACAGCATCCCCGCTGGACGCGGGAACAGCTGCCGGAAGAGGGTGACGGCCTGATCCTGTATAAAAACGCGGCGGAATACGTGAGGAAAAACCTTGTCTAGTCAAAATGAAGCGGAGCCTTTAACTATGAAACTATCCCGACCACAGGAAGAATGCGGTGTATTTGGCGTCTACAATCGCCCCGAGGCATCCAACCTGACCTATCTCGGCCTGTATGCGCTGCAGCATCGCGGGCAGGAGAGCTGCGGCATTGTCTCCTCGGACGGCAGCACACTGCACGCTCACAAGCGGATGGGGCTGGTGGCCGATGTCTTCGGCAACCAGGAGGTGTTCAAAAAACTGCCCGGCAAGTCGGCCATCGGACATGTACGTTATTCGACCGCCGGCGCCTCTGTCGAGAAGAATGTCCAACCGATCATGGTCGACTACTCGCGCGGTTCGATTGCTGTGGCCCACAACGGCAACCTGGTAAATGCCCAGTTGCTCAAGGCGGAACTGGAGGCGTACGGTTCGATTTTTCAGACCACGATGGACACGGAGATCATTATTCATCTGTTGGCGGCTTCCAAAACCAACTCCCTGGTTGATCGTATCGTGGATGCGCTCAAGCGTATCAAGGGCGCCTATTGCCTTTTGTTCCTGACCGAGAGCCGCATGATCGCGGTGCGTGATCCCAACGGTTTTCGTCCGCTCTGCCTGGGCAAACTCGGCAGCGGCTGGGTGGTGGCTTCCGAGAGCTGTGCCCTGGACCTGATCGAGGCAGAGTTCGTTCGTGAGATCGAGCCGGGCGAGATGATTGTCTGCAATGCGGACGGCAGCATCGAATCGCTGTTTCCTTTCAAAAAAGTCGAGCCTACTCCCTGTATCTTCGAGTTTGTCTACTTTGCCCGCCCTGACTCATATATTTTCGGCAAGAATGTCTACATGGCCCGCAAAGAGCTGGGCCGGCAGCTGGCGCGCGAGTATCAGGTCGAGGCGGATGTGGTCATCGCGGTGCCGGACTCGGGTGTGCCGGCAGCGATGGGATATGCCGAAGAATCTGGCATACCCTTTGAACTGGGACTGATCCGCAACCATTATATCGGACGCACCTTTATTGAACCGGCCCAGGCTATCCGCCATTTCGGCGTCAAGATCAAGCTTAACCCGGTACGGGAAATTCTGAAGGGTAAACGGGTGGTTGTGATCGACGATTCGATCGTGCGCGGCACGACCTCGCGCAAGATCGTCAAGATGGTGCGCCAGGCCGGGGCCAAGGAAGTTCATATGCGTATTTCCTCCCCGCCCACCAGTTACCCCTGTTACTACGGCATCGACACCCCCAATCGCAAGGAGCTGATTTCCTCGTCGCACAGCATCGAGGAGATTCGCCGTTACATCACCGCCGATTCCCTTGGTTATCTGTCGGAGGATGGCCTGCTGAAGTCGGTCGGGGTTGGCAATACAAACTTTTGCAAAGCCTGTTTTGCCGGAGATTATCCGGTTGCATTCCCCAAACCTGCGGATATGCCGCAGATGGGACTATTTGAGGAGGAGCAGAGTAAATATGAGTGAGCGCGAGCAACTGAAGAAGATCATCCTGGAGCTTTCCTACGAGAAAAGGCTGGTAAAACTGGCTTCGGGTCGCGAAAGCGATTTCTATTTTGATGGCAAACAGACCACTCTGCACGCCGAAGGCGGCTTCCTGGTGGGAAAGCTGTTCTATGAGGCAATCAGGGATGTGGAGGGTGTTCAGGCGGTTGGCGGGATTACGCTGGGCGCCGATCCGATCGCCACGGCGACATCGATCGCGGCGCATCTGGAGGGCAAGAGCATGCACGCCTTCATAATCCGCAAGGAGCCCAAGGGACACGGCACCGGCCAGTGGCTGGAAGGTCGTAAGAACCTGCCGGCCGGAACCCGGGTTGTGATAGTTGAGGATGTGGTTACCACCGGCGGTTCTTCGATGAAGGCTGTCCGCCGAGCGGAGGAGGAGGGCCTCAAGGTTCTCGGTATTGTTACCCTGGTGGACCGCGAAGAGGGTGGCCGTGAGAACATCGAAGCCGAAGGGTACTGGCTCAGGGCAATATTCACCAAATCGCAACTGGTCGGCTGATGGCCGGAAAGATCCGCCTTGACAAGTTGATGGTCGAGCGTGGGATGGTTCCTTCACGGGAAAAAGCCCAGGCTCTGATCATGGCCGGTCAGGTGGTGGTCGGCGACCACGCCGTTGACAAATCAGGGCACCAGATGCCGTTCGATGCCGACATCCGCATCAAGGGCGAGGTGCTGCCCTATGTCAGTCGCGGCGGTCTCAAGTTGCGTGAGGCATTGGACCAATTCGGAATCGATGTCAACGGTCTGGTGGCGATAGATGTGGGGGCTTCAACCGGAGGTTTCACCGATTGCCTGCTGCAGGCGGGAACCGCCAGGGTTTTTGCCGTCGATGTTGGGCATGGCCAGTTGGACTGGAAGCTTAGACAGGACCCGCGTGTCGTCAATATCGAAAAAACCAATATCCGTTACCTCACACCCGGCCAGCTTGGAGCAACGCCGGATCTGGCGGTAATTGACGCATCTTTTATTTCGCTGTCCAAGGTCTTGCCGGCAACTGTTGCGCTGATCAAGCCCGGTGGCCGCATCATCGCGCTGATCAAGCCGCAGTTCGAGGTTGGCAAGGGGGAGGTTGGCAAGGGGGGCATCGTCCGCGATCCGGCTGCCCACCGGAAGGTAATCGATGCTGTCAGCCAAACTGCACGTGCAATGGGTCTGAAGGTGGCTGGGGTATGCGAATCCCCCATCACCGGTGCTGACGGCAACCGCGAATTTTTGATTCTGCTTGATGTTCCTAGAAGCATGGAAGGGGAGGCTGCTGTGGAGAACTGCTTTTTCTGCAAGATCATACGGGGAGAAATCCCTTCAAAGAAGGTGTTCGAGGACGAGCAGCTCCTCGTGGTTGAGGATGTCAGTCCGCAGGCGCCATTGCACCTGCTGGTGCTGCCTAAGCGACATTTTGTCAATTGCCTGGACATGACCGCGCAGGATGATGCGCTTGTGGGATACGCCTTCAGGAAAGCCGGCGAGATTGCCCGCCAGAACGGTTATGCCGAGTCCGGTTTCCGTATCGTGCAGAACAACGGTGCGGGCGCCGGTCAGTCGGTGTTTCACATCCATTTCCACCTTTTGGCCGGGCGCGATTTCAGCTGGCCTCCAGGCTAGCGTACGAGGTGATTCATGAAAACTATAATCTGCATGGCCCTCCTGATGCTGCTGTCAACTCAATCCGGTGCTGAAACCTACTCCTGGATCGATGAAAACGGGACCTATAATTATAGCGACGACTATAACAGTGTGCCCAAAAAGTATCGTAAAAATGTTGGGCGGCGCGGAGATGACGGCGCGGCCAAGACTCCGGCCGAAGCGCCGGTTCCCGTGAAGAGCGAGGCAACCGCTGTTAAACCCGCGACTGTCGCTGATGCGGACAAGCCTCTCTATGATGGGAAAACCCAGGAAGAGTGGCGCAAGGAGTTTGATGTCCGTGAGGCGGAGCTGAAACGTTTGGGGTTGCGTATGGAGCAGATCCAAGCGACAGTGAAGAACCCGTCCAACACTGAACGCGGTAGTCTCCCCGCATTGATCGCCGAATATGAAGCCTTGCGCAAAGAATACAATGAGAAATACAAGCGTTACAGCGATCTCGTCGAATCAGCCCGCAAGGCCGGTCTGGTCGTGGTGATGAAAAAGTAAAACTATTTCCGTATTCTCATCGTGGAAGCAGCCGGATAACGGATTATTCAGTCGCGATACTCGCTAGTTCAGCTTCAGGAAATCTCGTGCCGACATCAACTGGAGCGTGCCTATGCCGCTGTTTGTATGGAAAAAGGAATATTCGGTCGGCGTTGAACTGCTTGACGAGCATCACAAAAATCTTTTCGGAATTTTCAATTCACTCTATGAGAACACAATGCACTCCAAGGAAGTCGAGTATGTTCTTCCGATCATTGACGAGTTGCAGCAATATACGCGGTATCATTTTATTGCAGAAGAAAAGTACATGCGGGAGCAGGGATTTTCAGGAACGGATGATCACATCCTGAAACACGAGGATTTTGCCGAACGGATAAATAACCTCTATTCCCAGTACCGTGACGACGATCTTGAAGTGACCATAGAGCTGATCGTTGTCCTGGGGAACTGGCTATTGCATCATGTATTGGAAGAAGACCGTAAATATTCGAAAATTGCGCAGGGGTGACAATCTATGCCGGAACAGCCAGATAAAGAAAATGTATTCTCAATAGAAGACCTGGTGGTCTCACACAGTTATGAAATGCTGGCCTTGATAACTGTTCTGGAAAATAAAGGCATCCTGAACAGAGCTGAAATCATATCTGTTATAGATCAACTGAAAAACTCCGAATAAAGTCGCTAGCGAGGTGAAAATGCGATACTTACAACTTTTGATATTCATTGTCATGCTGACGGCAGGTTGTTCCAAGGTCAGCGATGAAGAGTTAAGGGCAAAAGTTGACAAATGTACTGCTGCCGGAATGGACTACACCTACCTGAAGGATTTCAGGGGCAAGCCCTATGATGTCATGTGCGTTTCAAAGCGTTTGAGGTGACCTCCTGTTAACCGGAACCGGTATGCACGATACTGAATACTGGCGGCTGATAGATACGGGTACGTTAAGCGGCCCGGAAAACATGGCTCTTGACGAAGCCTTGCTCTGCGCGTTCGATCAATACTCAAAACCGATTCTTCGATTGTATGGCTGGCATCCGGCCGCGATTTCTTTGGGGCGTTTCCAGAAAGCCCGCGAAGTGCTTGATACCGGGCGCTGCCTTGCAGACGGAACCACTATCGTACGGCGCATCACCGGCGGTGGGGTTATCTATCATGCCGACGAGTTGACCTACAGTATCATCTGCTCACCTGAACAGATCCCTGAAACAAATTCAATCAAGGACTCATTCCGGGTTCTGACCGGTTTTTTACTGCGATTCTACCGGGATCTCGGCCTTGATGCCAGCTATGCGGTGGATGGAAACAACTCCGGCGAAAAGCTGGGTGAACGGACTCCGTTCTGTTTTGCCGGCAAGGAGACCTACGATATACTTGTCAATGGCCGTAAAATTGGCGGCAATGCGCAGCGCAGGCTGAAACGGATTATTTTCCAGCATGGTTCGATTCCGATTCTGAGCCGGGTGGCTGAAGGAATCGCATGTTTGCGCCACCGTCCTGAAAACCTTGCAGGACGGGTGACCTGCCTGGCCGCAGAAGGGGTCTTGCAGGACACGGATTACTTGAAGACTGTCCTGAAAAATGCTTTCTGCGGCAATCTTGACACGGTTCTGAAGGTTGCCGACCCTGAAGAGTACGAACTTGGTCTGGCCGGCCGGCTGCTCCATGAAAAATACCTGAACGAAAACTGGAACCTGAACGGGGAGGGTGATTGAAGATTCAGAGAAAGCCCGAGTGGCTGAGAAAACGGGCCAATCCGGGCGACCAGGCCGGAATGCGCAAGCTTTTGGGTGAGTTGCGCCTGAACACGGTTTGTCAACAGGCGCTCTGTCCCAATATTTCCGAATGTTTCAGCTGTGGTCAAGCAACCTTCCTGATCCTAGGCAGGAACTGCACCCGCCTCTGTTCTTTCTGTAATGTTGAAAAACAGGTGCCATTGCCGGTCGATCATGATGAACCGGGGCGGGTAGCCGAAGCCGTCTGCCGTTTGAAACTGTCTCACGCTGTTATCACCAGCCCCACCCGTGATGACCTGTCTGACGGAGGTGCCGCTGTCTATGCCTCCACGGTGAGCGCCATTCGCAAGGAGTCGCCGGGTACCAGAATCGAACTGCTGGTCCCGGACATGCAGGGGGATATTGTCAGTCTGGCGCTGGTTGCGTCGAGCCGCCCCGACATTATTGCCCACAACGTTGAAACGGTTCCGTGCCTCTATCATATCCGTAGTGGAGCCGATTACCGCCGGTCTCTGGAAGTGCTGAAAAACTTCAAGGAACTGGCTCCCGAGATAAAAACCAAGTCTGGTATCATGTTGGGGATGGGAGAGGTGGTACAGGATCTGCTGGAGGTGTTTAGGGATCTGAGGAGTGTTGGGTGCGATTATCTCAGTATCGGCCAGTACCTGGCTCCCAGTCGTGCTCACTACCCTGTGCAGGAATTTATTACTCCTGAAAGATTTGAAGAATTGCAGCGAACCGCTTTGGAGTCGGGTTTTTTGCACGTGGAGAGCGGACCCTATGTCCGCAGTTCTTACCACGCCGCGCAGTATGCATAAAAAAGGCCGGCCAAACCGGCCGGCCTACGGAAAGTTGAAAAATTAAACCCTAAGCGTATGTAGAAAAACTGAAACTGTTGCCGCTCTTTGAAGCTGGTTGCGGAGCCTGCTGGGCATTCTGGGCAAGCAGATTGGCCACTTGGTTCTGCTGTTCTGCAGCCTGCTTCATCATGGAAGTGGAAACTGCCTGCTGGGTCTGTTCCGCCCTGTAAAGCAGGGAGGAACCTGCAACTGAACTTATATCCATAAAACACCTCCTGTCTTGTTTAAAATATCGCAGAACGTGGCATGAATGCAAGTGCAAATTGAGCGCAATGATTATTCCCGAAAAGGCTGTCCCGGCGGTTGGTGATCGTCCGTACTTTCAGCAGGGGCTACTTTGTAGCAGCAGCTACCTTTTTTCTTCTGCCGGCCTGCATCTTTGCTCCCAGATTGTTTTTGACAGCGTCTGCTTTTTTCTTTTCGGAATAGGATCTTGCCACAAGCGGCTGATTTGACGGTATTCCAAACTGTTTCCTGTATTCCTTGTCTGACAACTGATGTACCTGGTTTAGATGCCTTTTAAGGGTTGTGAAGCTCTTGTTGCAGATCAGGCAGATAACTTCGTCATCCTTGAAGACTTTCTTGAAATTGATTTTAACCGGTTTTACTTCTTCAATCGGAAGGTCTTGCGCTGGTTCCTGGATTGTACCGTCATCGATAGCTTTGATCATGTTGCTGACCGCAACCATCTCCTTTTGTAGTTCATCAAGAGTCATCTCTTTTCTGGCCAGGCGTGCGGTTAAAACCTGTACTGTCAGTTCTGATAATGTTGCCATTTTCTTGTTACCTCCATTTTGATTGAAATCAACACTGTAAACATCATGGAATTGCTGTTTGAAACTTATATTTGTTTGTGTTTGTTAAATAAAAATTCAAGTAGCCTTCGCTCTCTGCAAGTAATATATCATGTTGAAGGCGTAGTCAATGTTTGGCTAACAGGCATAAAATAAATTACTAAAATCAGTCTGATAATGCTGAACACATCAAACATCTTACCGTGCATAATCAGAATGTATCCTATGAATCTGTATTCTTCCGGTTGTTATATTGCGTGCCAGCAGATTTATGTTTGCGATGATTAAATCTGTTTACGAAAATTTTGCTTATTAGATATTTCTTTTGAAAAACAGGGTATTAATGGTATAGTTTGGGACAGAAAACATGTCCTGATTGGTATAGGAGTCACCCGTTATGGTACAGCTGATAAAACGCCATATTGGACAGATCTTGTTGGATGGCCACTTCCTGTCAAATAAAGACCTTGACCGTGCGTTGGAAGAGCAGAAGCGCACCAAGGAACTGTTGGGCCAGGTACTGGTAAGGATGGGTGTTCTCAGCGAGAAGGAAGTCAAGCTTCCGCTTCAAGTACAGGAACATCTCTGTCACATCGAGGATGCTGTAAAGATTGCAGCGGGTGAGCGGCAACTGCTCGGTACCCTGCTGGTCCATTCGGGATACATCTCCGGAAAACAGCTCGATCAGGCCATAGAAGAACAGAAGAGGAGCGGGGACAGGCTGGGCGAAGTATTTAAACGCCTGGGCCTGCTTACGGAACAACAACTTGCCGCGCTGCTGGATTTTCAGAAGCACCAGTGTTCCGTGGAACATGCTTCCGACGGCCCCTTAAGGCTTGGGGAACTGCTCGTCTCGACAGGGCATATCTCCAGGGCGCAGCTTGATGATGCTCTCTGCAAACAGTCTGTTTCTCATAAAAAGCTTGGAAAGGTGTTGGTTGAAGAGGGTTACGTTCGCCCCGGACTAGTAAAGTACGGCATGCACCTGCAGAAGATGCTGATTAATGCCGCGCTCGCCGCCATTCTTTCGCTTGGCATGAGCGGAACGGGCCAGGCGCTGGATGTTGCTCTGCAGTGGGATCCCAACACCGAAGCTGACCTGGCAGGTTACAAGGTGCATTACAGCTCCGGTTCCGCGGCGCTGAGCGACGGGACTACGATTGATGTTCAAAATCATACCACGGCAACCATCACAGGACTTGATCCGGACAAATCCTATAATTTCGCGGTAACGGCATACAATACATCCAATATCGAAGGATCTTATTCCAATGTCATCACCGTTGACGAACAGCTTCCGCCAACGGTTGCCATATCCTCTCCATCTGACACGATCAATGTGAACGGAACAGTCTTCGTAAATGTCAATGCCTCCGACAACGTTGGCGTCAGCAAGGTCGAGTATTACGTCAATAACCAGTTGGTAGCGACTAACGTGGCGGTCCCTTATGTCTATTCGTGGGATACGACTCCTCTGGCGCCGGGAGCCTATACCTTGATGGCCAAGGCATATGATGCCGCTGGAAACATCGGCCAATCCAGCACTGTCAGTGTTACAGTGGTCAAGGACACTACCGCCCCCACCGTGTCATTGACGGCTCCCACCGTCGGAGCGGAAGTCAGCGGTACCGTGACAATCACTGCCGCTTCCTCTGACAATGTCGGGGTCAGCAAGGTTGAGTTCTATAATGACGGGGTGCTGCTGTATGCCGGGAATGTGGCGCCTTACAGCTATAGCTGGGATACGGCCAACGTGGCCAACGGTTCGCATACCTTGACCGCAAAGTCATATGATGCCGCTAACAATGTGGCAACTACAAGCGCCTGCTCGGTATTGGTAAATAATCTGCCAATAGCTGCTGATGGAAATGTGAATGGCATTGGTGGTGTAGATATTTCGGATGCCCTGCTGTCGCTTCAGATCGCCGTGGGCAAGGTTTCCCCCACATTAAGCCAGCTCGCTCATGGCGATGTGGCGCCGATAGTAAACGGAAAGTCGCAGCCTGACGGGAAGATTGATGTTTCGGATGTCATTGTTATCATAAATAAAGTGATGAATAATACTATCGGGCTTTGAGAATCACCGGCGTTATCGTAAGCTGACTTCTGAGGGCGGCATCTGTTTTTGCCGCCCTTGTTTTTTGCACCCACCGGCTTTATGGGCACTCCAGCCATGGTCAAAAGCCCGAACCGTTACTGACTTTCCTGCCCGTGGCATACGGGTAAACGCACCGTAAATTGCGAACCTGCGCCGACGTTGCTTTTGACGCTGATTTCGCCTCCCAGCCGTTTTACAATATTGTAGGTCAGCGCCAGTCCCAGCCCGGTGCCTTTTCCCGGTTCCTTGGTAGTGAAAAACGGGTCCCATATCCGGTCGATCACATCCTGGGCGATGCCGCAACCGGTGTCGCGAACCTGTATGTAAACTGCTTGCTCGTCGATGGAGTGTTTAGTTGTAATCTCAACCAGACCTTTTTCCTTGATGGAATGGCAGGCGTTTATCAGCAGGTTCATGCAGATCTGACGAAGTTCGGAAGGATCACATGGGATAAGCGGTATGTTTTCCTGAAGTTTCGTCACCACCTCAATGTTTCCGTAGTTCGATTGATGCTGCAGAAGTTCCAGAATCTCCAGCAGTATTCCGTTTATTTCCGCCCTGCCGACGATACCGTTGGACTTTCTTCCAAAATTCAACAGACTGCCGATGATCCTCTTGCACTGGTATGACTCGCGTACGATGACCTCAAGGTATTTAGGAAAAACATCCAGCAGCCTGTTCTCGCGCAGAGCCGGCTCGTCGCTGAAACGTCGCAACAGGGCTTCGGCATAGCCCGCCACCGAGGTCAGCGGATTATTGATCTCATGGGCCACGCCGGTGGCCAGCACACCGATGCTGGACATCTTGTCGGTCTGAATCAGTTGCAGCTCCTGCAGCCTCTTCAGTGTCACGTCCCTGAAAAAGACCAGTGCCCTGGTCTTCTCTCCCAACGCGTCATGTATCGGGTTGGCCGTAACGTCGATATAGCGGATCTTGTTGCCATGCTGCGGCGATACCAGCGTGGTTTCCACCCGCTCGCCGCGCAGGGCCAGTTCCACCGGACAGCTGTCCGGCGATTCCGCCAGTTCCGGATGGAAAATATCCCGGCAACTTCTCCCAGAAAGTATCTTTTCCGGGAAGAATTGCGGGCAGATGTGATTGAAATTCTGTATCAGCCCGTTGTGGTCAAAGACGATGACGCCATCGTTGACCGAATCGAATATGGTTTGCAGCTCGTTTTTCTTGTTTCGCAGCCGGACCTCGGACCGTTTTCGATCGCTTATGTCCTGGGTCGTGCCGTATAGCCTGACAACCTGCCTGGCGATATTGACGGAAGGTTCCACAATCGTATAGACCCATTTGGTCGTTCCGTCCCTGAGCAACAGGCGATGCTCGATTTCATAGCTGTTGCCAAGTTCAGCGCCCAGGCGAAGATGCGCCATGACCGACTCCATATCTTCCGGATGAATCAGGCTTGCGAAGGTTTCCTGTGTCGCTTCTTCCCGGTTCAGTCGCATGATGCGAAGCAGTTCGTCCGATACTCTCAATTCACCGGTTAAAAGGTCCGACCGCCAAGAACCTACATGTGACATCGATTGGGCCTTGGACAGATTGTACTCACTCTCACGAAGGGCCACGTCAGCCAGTTTGCGTTGCGTAATGTCCACCAGGGCCGCATAACATTCGTCACCGGATTCACCAGCCATCGCCTCGATGCGCACGAAAATTGGCCGGTTGTCGTTTCTTGACAGCTTCAGCCGGCAGGTCATTTTGTCATGGCTAGCAAAGACTGTACTTAAAAACTCGGCAAAAGGCTGGCGGTCCTTTTCGGCCACGAAGTTTTCAAAATAACTGTTGATCAGCAATGGGCGTTCGATCCCCAGCAGGTTTGCTCCGGTCAGGTTGACTGTCCGGATCCCCCCCCGTCTATCGAAAGTGAAGTATCCAACCGGGGCAAAGTCGTAAAGCAGAGCGTATTTGTTCCGTGATGACTCCAGCTCCGAGTTGGCGAGTCGCAACTCTTCGATCTGAAGTTCCAGCTCATTTTGCCGGATGCGGGCATTTCTCAGGAGCCTGGTAGTGTTCACTATTGTGCTGTGAGGCTCCGGGTTTTCCTTGATGGGAATATGTGGCTTGTCAGCGGAAATACTTTTCACCCGATAGCCTTTTTGTAGATTGTTCCGAGTGCATCAGCGGTCAGGATCGCGGCTTCCACCATATCTGCGGAAACGTGAAACCAGGTTGAATGGATGGTTTCGCCGTCGGCGACAGTTGCTTCCGCCACTTGTCTGATGTCACCCGGCGCTGGGTCGATTATGTCCAGGTCTTGCAGGCAGAGCGGCAGTCCAACGCTGATGCAGAAATCCTGAACTTCCTTGATGGCGCTTTTGGGACGGCCTTCCAGTACGAGTTGGGCAATGACTCCAAAGGCAACTTTTTCGCCATGGAGTTTATTTTTAGTGGATGCCAGCGCGGTCAATCCATTATGAATCGAATGTGCTCCGGCGTGGCCGCCATTTTCCGAGCTTAGGCCGCTCAACAGCGTATTAGCTTCCACAATTGCTTCAACGGCCGGTGTAACGACTTTTCTTTCAACGGCCAGCTTTGCCTGAAGTCCCGATTCAAGCAAAGTTTCATAGCAGAGACGTGCCAGTGCCCTGGTCGCCAATGTGGGAAGAATTCCTCCTGTAAGCGGATTTGGTTTTCCGCTTCTGAAACAGGTGTCGGATTCCCAGAATGTGGCCAAAGCATCACCCATGCCGGCTACCAGGAACCTGGCCGGCGATTGCGCCACCAAATTCGTATCAACCAGAACGCAATCCGGGTTTTTTCTCAAAAACAGGTAACGTTCAAATACTCCCGCTTCGCTGTAAATTACTGACAGAGCCGAACAGGGGGCGTCGGTAGAGATAACGGTCGGTATGACAATGACCGGCACTTTCATCTCATGTGAAACCGCTTTGCCGGCGTCAATTGAGGCACCTCCACCCAGAGCAATGATCATGTCGGCCCTGTTTGCAGCCGCAATTCCGGTAAGCCGCCTGATCTCCAGTTGAGATGAGACCCCCTGAAAGCATTCCTGGTAACAGGGGATCTCTTTTTGTGCGAGACTTGCCCGTATTTCCTCACCGCACAGTGTCAGAGCGGTCTTTCCTCCGATAACCAGGGCACACGTTCCGATTCGTGACGCGTGCAGACCAATTTCCCTGATGGCGCCGGCACCCTGAACGTAACGACCCGGCGAAAGCAGCATCCTGCTCATGGAATCCCCCTTTCGGTTTTACCCGATTCCTCAGTAGCCACCGCAGATGCCGTCCATTGGTACCTGCTTGACGGGTATCTGCTGCGTGTTCTCTTCTTCCTTGGTCTCGTCCGTTTTATCAGGTTCCTTGCCAGGTTCGGTGGCCTTCCGCGTCGCAGGCTTATCTTCAATCTGATTGACGCCGCTCGGTTCTGTCATGATGTCGCTCTCCCGTTTTGTACGATGGAGTATCTTCTGTCCTTACCCTGCGTGTGGTTTGCCGACTTCATCAAGGCCTATGGTCCCGTGTCCGCCTTCAACATTGGGGGCCGTATCTCCCAAATGGGCAGCACACAGGTTTTTTGAGCTGTTTGCCATGGCGCCGCACTGTTTGCATTCGACTGTGGGATTGTCTGAAAGACTGGCGATGCAATCGTCGAGCCCCTGTCTTTTGAGGGCGCACATATGCATCTGGTGGTTTTTACTGTCGCAACTCATTTGTACTCCTTCTGTGTTGGAATTGATAATTTTATGTTCATTACCAGTGGCTACGTCCTGATGGGTCAAAAACCGCTTCACCGCCACCGGTCGAGCCACGGGTATAATAATCCCTGGAGTCGTAGACTTCGGCCGCTTTGGCTTCCCGCAGACGCTTCTTGTCAATTGGATGGGCATGGTCGGCATAGATGTCGCGCAGCAAGTCCTCGACGACCAGACTGAGGTCTTCGACCGTTTTCACAACCTCCACCTTGTCGCAATATGAGCCATATACTTCCATCAGGCAGTCTCCGCGCTTCCAGGTGTCGCGTTCCTCCGGTGTCAGCCACAGCATATAGCGTGCCTTCTCGCGGATTTCGTCCAAAACCCAGTCATTGGCCTCGTCGTAGTTGTTGCGCGCGTCTCCCAGGATGATGAAAGCCGGTCTGCCGCGCAGGTTTTCCAGGTATCTCTTCTTGAAGGCCAGGAAAACCTGGCCGAAACTGCTGTTGGCATCCAGATCGACGATGTCGCCCTTGTCGATGGTTTCCATCAGATCGTTGACCGGCATGTTGGCCAGCATTTCGGTGATTTCCGCCACCTCGCGGTTGAAGATGAAACTGCGTACATCCAGCATTTGATTATGCAGCGTGTGCAAAAGCAGCAGCATGAAACGGGAGGCATGACTCACTGAAAAACTGACATCGCATAGTACCACCAGACGTGGTTTCTCCCGGCGTTTGCGGCGTAGCGCCACCTGGAACGGGACCATGTCGTGACGGTAATTCTTCTGGATGGTTTTGATTACGTGCAGCTTGCCGCGATTCTGGTTGTTCTTCATCCGCTTCATGTCTTTGCGCAGACGCATCATCATGCGCGAAACCACATCCTGCATGGCGATCTGTTCTTCATGGGTAAAGGTGATGCCCATCGGGGCGTTGTTGTTTTTGTTGAGTTCGATCGTGAGCGGGTTCTGGGTGTAACGACGCGTCGGCCGCGGCGCCTTTGCCTTGCCGCGATAACCCTTCATCTGTACGACAATTTCATTGCCGTCCGAATCGTCGGGATCGATTTCGGTCAGGCTTTTCAACTCCTGCAGATCCTCCGGATTTATATCGCTGTCAAGCTTGAGCAGGGGACCCTGCTCGTCGTGGTCGTCGTCCTGGCGCTGGTTTAGATAGTTAAATTCCCCCTCCATATCGACGATGGCGGCATCCATCAGTTCGGGAACATTCATTTCCGGGTCGAAAAACTTGTAGCGGCTGAAATATTGGTTAAAAACCTCGTTGAATACCGGAATGTCATTGACATTCTTCACCAGTGTCAGTCGCAGTAGTTGCCGGGACGACTTGCGCCCCGTCATTCCACAAAGCCCCAGGGCCTGGACCGCATCCAGGCTTTCGCCGGGGGAAACGCGGATACCGCTTTCACGAAGAGCTGAAACGAAGCCCGCGATAATCCGTTCCATGGTTAACTCAATTCCTGCACTGCCAGATCATTTACCTTCTGCAGGTCGGTCTGGTGCTTGGCGATCACACCTACGGTATTGGCGACCACCTCTGGTGTCAGTTGGGACGCTTTCAGGATTGACAGTACCTGGGCCCAATCAAGTGTTTCAGAAACACTTGGGGGCTTACGCAGGTTCAGTTCGCGGGCCTTGCGCAGGAATTCCACCATCTGACGCGCCAGCGTGTCACAGATCTCAGGGAACTTTATCCTGACGATTGCCACTTCCCGTTCCAACTCCGGATAGCCGATGTACAGATACAGGCAGCGTCGGCGCAACGCATCGGAGATCATCCGGGTGCCGTTGCTAGTCAGGATAGTCAGCGGTTTTCTTTTGGCTTCGATCACTCCCAGTTCGGGGATCGAGACCTGGAAGTCGCTCAGGCACTCCAGCAGCAGTGCCTCGAATTCGTCATCGGAACGGTCGATCTCGTCGATCAGCAGCAGAGAACGCTTTTCCGAGAGGAAGCTGCGCAGGATCGGTCGTTGCACCAGGAAATTTCTGGAGAAAAACAGGCTTTCCTCGGCGGAAAGCCGTTCGACAGCTTCTCGCAGGTCGGCTGAGACCGAGAGGTAATTGTCAAGCTGGGTACGCAGGAGTTGGGTATAGAGCAGTTGTTTGCCGTATTCCCAGTCATAGAGCGCCTTGCCCTCGTCGATCCCTTCGTAGCACTGCAAACGCACCAGCGGAAAATCAAGTGCCGAAGAAAGCGCCTTGGCCAGCCCGGTTTTTCCCACGCCGGGAGGGCCTTCGATCAGGATCGGCTTTTCCATGCGGAGGGCCAGGAAAACTGCGGTGGCGATGGCGTCATCGGCAATGTAGCCACCTGTCTTGAGAAAGTCCTTAACCCCTTGTTCGGTAATCATGTCGGCCTCGTATCGTTGGATTTTATGGAACTGTTATTTGTAAAATGCAATTAATTCAACAAAATAGCCGCTGGACCCGGTTAGGGGCATCTACCCTTCGGGACCAGCGGCATAACATTACATAGGCACACAACGAATCAAAAATATAATTACATGCACTGCTTGAAGATGCCGATCATGTCCTGCAGGCCGGTATCGGTCGGGTTGCCTTCGGTGCAGATATCGTTTACCGAGAAGCGTGACAGACCTTCGACGTCTTTTTCAAGCAGACCCAGATCGGTGAAGGTCTTGGTGATGCCCAGATCGGCTTTCAGTTCCAGACAAGCGTCAATAAATGCTTGACCAGCTTTCATGTCGGACATGCCGTTTGTATCGATACCGGCTGCTTGTGCCATCATCTTGAAGCGCTCAGGGCAAGCAGGCAGGTTGAATGTCATGACCGGACCGAGGCCGATGGCGTTGCAGAGTCCGTGGGGTGCATCATACATGCCGCCCAGGGCGTGTGCCATACTGTGAATCAGGCCGAGGCCGGCGCTGTTGAAGCTGTAGGCGGCTGCCATTTCGGCCCAGACCATTGCCTCAACGGCTTTGTCGTTATTCCTGTTCATTGCCGATTGACGCAGGTTGCCGAAGATCAGGGAGATTGCGCTCAGGCCGGGGCCGTAAGCGGAGACAACACCCAGGCGGGAGGCGATTGCTTCCACGCCATGTGCCAGTGCGTCCATTCCTGTGTAGCCGGCCAGGTCGCCAGGCATGCACTGATGGATCAGCGGGTCATTGACCGATTTGCTGGGTGTGCAGTTCGGATCGAACAGTGCCATTTTGTACTTCTTGTCAGTATGGTTGATGATCGAGAAGCAGGAAACTTCCGAGCCGGTTCCCGATGTGGTGTTGATGGCGAGCTGGGGGATCGTATTGGCCTTGGTTGCCTTGAAAGCGCCTTCGAAGCTGCGTACATCCTGGCCGTCATGGCTGTGAACCAGTTTGATGGCCTTGCAGGCGTCATGGGAGCTGCCGCCGCCGAGGCTGATGATGCCGTCGAACTTGCCGGCTGCCAGCACTTTTGCGCCAGCCATTACTTCATGGTCTTTCGGGTTGGGGGTTACTTTGTCAAATACTTCGGAAGCAACACCAGCAGCTTTCAGTACGCCCTGGATGGTCTCTACAATGCCGGTTCCGCGAAGGCCGGTGGTTACGATCAGGGCATTAGTCATACCCAGAGCCCTGGCATCGTTGCCAACCATTGTATGTGCGCCCCAACCGACATTTACGGAAGGATAGGCGTGCATCATCTTGATCGGGTATTCCAGTCTTTCATTCTTAAGGGTCCGTTTGACATCTTTGTTGTGAGACATGGGTACTTCCTCCTTTTTGGGTGTTTGTTTTTGGTGCTGCTCCATTAAATGAGTTATACATTACTGCCGTCGCTACAACTTGCCATACTTTAGATTTTTTTGAATGCCACCTCCTCAAAACTTCGTTCTTATAAATCTCTTTATCTACTGCCAAGGGGCCGATCGAATCTGTGTCATGGCCCATAACCGCTTTATGATTTACTGTTTAGCAAGTTGAATGCCAACTTAAAATAACGTTATATATCGGCCTGTTATGCTGGGAAGGCGCCGGCGGTGTCTTTTTGTCGGGGTAATGGGCGGGGCCAAAAGAAACAGTTTTATATAATTGTGTCCACAAACGCACATTTGTGCGTAGGTATTTTATCCACAGTGGGGAATTTTGCCTCAGCGGTTTCCTGGCGGGAAAGTGAGAGTCTTCATGGAGCTGTGCTGGTTGTCGATGGGGTTGTCTTGAGCCGGGGCTTGAAAAGTGATGATGGAACGGTGCATTGTGAATGTTGTGGGAAGCAACTCAGGTCAGGAGGGGGGGCAATCCGGAAGACTAACGTTTAGTTCAGATCAGGATGCTCCAGGTCGTGATGAACTCTTTGAATAGTAGCATTCCTGTTTGTTCCATAATTTTTCAGTCGCCTGATCCAGCACCGAGTTGAGGTCGCGAAGCGGGACGTGTCTGTGACGATTGGCTATTCTGTTCAAAACCTTGCAAGTTCTGATGGGGTTCATGTACCAGGGCATCTTCGGCTTCTTCTCCTTTCGTATTCTTTGAATGCTTGTCAGGCCCTAACTTCGGCCGGTTTAATCTACTTGGTTTATAATTATTTGCATAAGCTATGCCACGGCGACACGTTATTGTCGGTCATGCTTTGGCGTGCATACATGAAAAAGTATCCTTGAATGAAAGCGTATTGGAACGTTATCGATGTTTACGTCGATAGATGGCCGATGTATGTGGAGTAAATACACAGTGTGGCTAAATTACACGAACAGCCGTAAAGCCGCTGCCCATCGGGTGTCGGGCCGGTTTAGGGGCAGGTAATCAGGGGAGGTGCGGGATTTGGAAGGCCGGCTGTCTTGATCGGTGTGGCGAAACGCAACAGTTGCTCCAGGTGGAAATGTGAGTGAGCGGTGCAATGCATCGCCGCCGGAAACCGCCGGTTCTGCTCCGGTGGTTAACAGGCGGCATAATCGTATCCTCAGCTTTCAAGGCCATATCGTTCCAACTTGGTGTAAAGAGTCTTGCGGTCAATTTCGAGCAGTTTTGCGGCGCGACTCTTGTTCTGATCCACCAGCTTGAGAACTTTTTCGATGTGTTCGCGCTCAACGGCCCAGAGCGGAGCGGGTGTAAAGGGTGTTGTGACTTCCGCATTGGATATGCTTGTCGACGGTGTATAGCTTGCCTTGGGGGGAGAAAATGGAAACAGGTCCGGGGTGATGATCGGTTCATTGGCCAGGATGCAAGCTCTGCGAATGGTGTTGCGCAGTTCCCTGACATTGCCGGGCCACTGGTAGGCGCAGAGCGAAGCCATAGCCTCATCGGTGATTTCCCAGTTTCGAGAGTCATTCTCATTACATTGCCGGATAAAAAACCAGGCCAGCGGAAGGATGTCGTCGGTGCGCTGCCGCAAGGGGGGGACCGGGATCGGCAGCAGGTTTATGCGATGGTAGAGGTCTTCGCGGAATTCGCCGCGGTTGACGCAGTCGGCCAGGATCTTGTTTGAAGCAAAGACGAAACGGACGTTTACGCGGATATCGTGGTTACCTCCCATGCGGCGGAAAGTGCTGGTTTCCAGGATCCGCAGGAGTTTTACCTGCACGTCCAGCGGCATCTCCGAAACCTCATCCATGAACAGTGTTCCTGTGTCTGCCAGTTCGAAAAGTCCCGCGCGCCCCTTGTTGGCTCCGGTGTAGGCTCCCTGCATATGCCCGAACAGCTCGCTTTCGGCGGTGTTGGCGTCGAATCTGCCGCAGTTGACGGTTACAAACGGTTTGCTGGCCCGGTTGCTGGCATCATGTACGGCCCTGGCAATCAACTCCTTGCCGGTACCGCTCTCACCGGTGATCAGTACATGTTCGTCGGTCATTCCCCAGCGCTGAACCGTATCCAGGACTTTCTGAATCGCCTGGCTCTTGCCGATGATACGGTGATTTTCAAAGCGTTTCATCTCTTTCTTCAGGTTGATGTTTTCAAGCCGCAGACGGTTCTTTTCGCAGGCCTTGTCAATCAAAAGCTCCAGTTCATCCAGCTTTACCGGTTTGGTAAGGTAGTCATAGGCGCCATGTTTGATGCATTCCACCGCGGTTTCGATGGTACCGTGGCCGGTGAACATGATGACTTCGGGGATATTTGACTCCGCGCGCATCAGTTTGAGGGCTTCAACCCCATCCATGCCCGGCATGCGAATGTCCTGAAGAACCACGTTGAAGATCTCCTCGCAGTAGGCGTCCAGTCCCTCTTCGCCGCTGGCCGTGGCGGTTACCTTGTATCCGGAACGGGTCAGTTCCATCTGCAGCAACTCGCGCAGGGACTTGTCGTCCTCGACGATCAGTACTTTTGTGTCATTACGGACTATTTTTGACATGCAGGCATCCTTACCGTGAATTTTGATCCTTTGCCCCTTTGACTTTCCACCGTGATATCGCCGCCATGACGTTTCACTATGTTGTATGTGACCGCCAATCCCAGTCCAAGGCCCTGTCCGACCTCTTTGGTCGTAAAAAACGGATCCCAGATCTGGTCGATGGCTTCCCTGGAGATGCCGCTGCCGGTATCCCTGATCTGAAAGAGTACCATTGACTGCTCGTTGGTGCTGGTGGAAATTTCCACTACTCCGGCGCCATTTATTGCTTGATGCGCGTTGATCAGCAGGTTCATGCAGACCTGTCGCAAGCCGGATGGATCGCCGACGACATCGGGAAGATCGTTCTGCAGATTCAACTGGATATCGATCTTCTCATAGCGGGACTTGTATCGAACCAGTTCCAGAACCTCCTTGAGTATGTCGTTGATGTTTACATTGCTGACAGAGCCATCCGACTTGCGGCTGAAAGATAACAGGCAGTCGATGATGCCTTTGCAGCGGTAAGATTCGCGGATTATTACCTGGAGATACTTGGGGAAAGCATCCAGGCGCGGGTCTTCAAGCAGCGATTCATCCTCATTCATGCGCCTGAGCAACGCCTCGGCATATCCGGCCACCGATGAGAGCGGATTGTTTATCTCGTGGGCAACGCCGGCCGCCAGGATTCCGATGCTGGAGAGCTTCTCGGTCTGCATCAGATGAAGTTCCTGAAGCCGTTTTTCGGTCACATCCCGCAGGAACACCAGCGCGCGGTTCATATCGCCGTGAACATCTTCTATCGGAGTTGCCGTTACATCAAAGTAACGGATCTTCTCCTTTGATTGTTGGGACGTAAAGGAGATCTCCACCCGTTCGCCGGTCAGAGCCCGTTCCACCGGGCATTGCAGCGGGGCTGATTCCTGCTCGGGGTGAAACAGTTCACGGCATGAACATCCGGGCAAGGTTTCCTGGGGGAAGAGCTTCGGGCAGACATGGTTGCGGTGCTGTACAATGCCATGGTGGTCGTAGACGACCACTCCATCGCCGATGGAGTCAAACATGGCCTGCAGTTCGTTGCCTTTGCTGCGCAAACCCAGGTTAGCGGCCTCCAGTTCCTGGATTTTTTGTTTGACCTCGCCATAGAAGCCGATTTTGGAATTGTCGAGCCCGAGCAGTCGTTCAAGCGATGATTCATCCATCTTTGTCCGGACGGCAAGCTTGTTCATCAATAGGACCTCTCCAGGATGCGCAGCAGGTCTTCTTCGTCGGCTTCACGTGGCGAGGTCACCAGGCAGACGTCCTTGAGCGCCTGGCGCGCCAGTTCCGGAAGGTCCTTGCGCAGGACTCCGATGCTGCGCAGGCTGCGCGGGGCGCCGCTCGCTTCCAGCAGCGAATCCAGTGTTTCCTGGATCTTCTCGTTGGCGGCGCTGATGTCTCCGTTGGCGCGGTGCCCGAGTCCCCAAGCCAGTTCCTGGAGTTTTTCGGTTACGACCGGGATGTCGTAGCGGATTACTTCGGGCAGCAGAATCGCGTTGATGCTGCCATGGTTTGCGTCGTACAGGCCGCCGATCGGGTGAGCCAGTGCGTGGACTATGCCCAGCATCGAGTTGGAAAAGGCCATGCCGGCATGCAGACTGGCCCGTGCCAGATTCTCCATGTCATCCGGCTTGCGTTCGTGAACGGCGTTTGACAAGCTGCTGGACAAAAGGCGCAGCGCCTTGATGGCGTGGACATCGGTGAGGGTGGTGGAGGCGATCGAAAAGAAGGCTTCCATTGCGTGGCTGAGGGCATCGGTCGCGGTTGTGCCGACAAACTCGTCCGGCAGGGTGGCCAGCGTATTGGGGTCGGTCAGGCTGATGTCGGGAGCTACGCAGCGGCTCATGATGCAGATTTTTCGGAGGTGTTCGGTGTCACTGATGATTGCAAACTGGGAGACGTCAGAACCGGTGCCGCAGGTGGTCGGGCAGAGTACCAGCGGTGGCAGTGGGCGGATGATTCGGTCCGGCCCCTCGTAATCGCTGATTCTTCCACCGTTTGATACCAAAATGGCGATCGCCTTGGCGGCATCCATCGAGCTGCCGCCGCCCAGGCCGACAATCACATCCGTGCCGTGTCGATGATACTCCCTGACCCCCCCCTCGATCTCGTGATCCTTGGGATTGGGGGTGATGCCGTCGTAGTAGACAAATTCAAGGCCGGCATCAAGCAGGCTCCGCATCGCCTGATCGACCCATCCGGCGTGAAAAAGTCCCTTGTCGCTGACCAGAAAGACTTTCTTGCCTCCAAGTCTGCGGGCGCAGGCGCCGACCTGGCTCAGCATGCCCCTGCCGAAAATGATTTCAGGCACCTCGAATTTGTAATTATGCAATGTATTGTCCGGATGTTTTTCCATTACATACCTTTCCTGGTTGAACATCTTTTCTTAATCCACGCTGATGTGGGGGCTCGACGTGGAAAATGTATACATTTACTAGCAATGCCCGTGCCTAATCCAAAACCAGGTTTTATATTTTTCATCTTTTTTTCGATTTTATGCAAATATTTTTTTGTTATTGCTGTAAACGTACTCATTCCTCTGCTCACAGCCGGTTATGTGACTATTCTCCACGGTGTAGAACTCTTCCTCATTACCAAAATACCATGTAATTACAGATATATAAAACATATGTCCAATTATGCGCCATATCTGCATGTGGAATCAATAAGGATTTGTGTTGCTGTATGTTATTGAAATTAAACAAAAAAACCAATGTTTTATTTTTGGCACCACGGTTGCAGACTGCTCGTCAGCGGAGTGGGGGATTCCGTTGGTTTTGGCATTATTGTTTTTTTGCCGGACCAGGCTGATTGAAATCAAGGATCAAGTATCGCGCACGGACATCATGTCCGAAATAAATATGCCAACTACGGAAAGGAGCGGCAGGATTGGCTGGACAGATGGGTTCGGAACACTGGTTGTTGGAGGTTGGATGTACCGCAGTGGAAAGAGTTTGACTTTAAATATCAAATTTATTGAATCAGAGGGAGAGAACTTATGAAAAAAGCGACATTACTTGCATTAGGAGTAGTAACAGCGGTTACGGTGGCAACAAGCAGTCCATGTAATGCTGCGTTTGTAATCGGCGGCGAAAATGGCTGGCAGCTCAGTACGGACGGCATCGTGGACGTGTTTTCCTACTACCACTCCACTACACCACTTCCGAATACTCCTGCCGGCTTCACCCGTGCTGCAAGTCTCCTCGATAACGCTTCCACGAGTGAGCATAACCAGCGCTTCGGCATAGGCGTAGGCCTGTTGCCCTCGGTTGTAGCTTTCAACGTCAAGGCGCCGACCACCAACGGTGTCGATTCTACCGTCCGGATCGGTATCTATCCAAGTATTCAAAATCAAAACGATACACGTTTTAACACCGGCGGCAATATTGATTTCCGTGAAATATTCTACACCGCCAAAGGCGCCTACGGCGAACTGTTGGCCGGCCGTGCCCTCAACCTGTTCCAGGGCAAGAACATCCTGACCGACATGACCCTGCTGACGTCCGGTGTGGTAGGTTCGCGCGCCAACACCGTGAACCTGGGACATATCGGATACGGTTATCTCTACACCGGATTCGGTCCCCAGATCCGCTATACCACCCCTGACATGGCCGGCGTAAAGGTTGCTCTGGAAGTTGCCGAACCGTACAAGATCACTGCCAACACCGGCAAGACCAACTCACCCCGTGTCGAGGCCGAGGTCTCCTATGCCGGTAAAATCGGCGCCACAACGACACAGGCCTGGCTCTCAGGTCTGTATCAGACCGCACCCCGTGCAACCGGCAATAGCAACGACGAATCCATTGGCGCCGCCTACGGTTTGGGAGTCGGTTTCAGCGGCCTGAACCTGCTGGGATCCGGCTATGTCGGCAGAGGTCTGGGAATGCTCAGTGCTCAGGACGGTAACGTCCTTCCAAATTCCGCTGCTGATGAAAACGGCAAAACACGCCTGCACTGGGGCTACCTGCTCCAGGCTACTTACAAGCTGACCCCTTCGATCATGATAGGCGCCAACTATGGCCAGTCTCGCCAGGAGAAAAACGACACGGAAGGGGCAACCTTCATCGCCATGAAAAACCAGGAAGCCGCTGTCGCCACAATCACTTACAACCTTAACAAGTTCACCCAGTTCGTGGCTGAGTATATCTACTCACAGAACACCTGGATGGACGGAGCCAAGCAGCACTCCAACGCATTTGCGCTCGGCACCATGTTCTACTGGTAACCGCCGGCATAATTCATCAAAGGAGATTGTCATGCCAAAATATGTGATCGAACGTGAACTTGCAGGCGCCGGTCATTTGCCGGCCGAAACGCTGCAGGCGATCTCACAGAAGTCATGCAGCGTGCTTTCGGGACTGGGCCCGCAGATACAGTGGGTGCAGAGCTTTGTGACCGACGACAAGATCTACTGCATCTATATCGCGCCCAATAAGGAGATGGTGCTGGAGCATGCCAAGCAAGGCGGTTTCCCGGCCAACAGTGTTGCTGAAGTGCGAACCATGATTGATCCGACCACAGCCGAATAAGTATCCCTTTGCTCCCCTTGCGGGACTGTAATTTAATTCAGGAGGAAGACAATGACGTTAGCACTGCTTGTATTGATCAGTATTATGTGGATTCCGGTAGGCATGTTTTTTCTGGGTTACGGTGAGGCCAAAAGCACCGGTTTTGTAAGTTCTGTTGTCGGCATACTGGTAGTGATCGGCGCGACACTCCAGGCCGCGGTTTTTACCGATCCCTTCACCGCCGGGTTGCTGTTCGTATTCGGCGTGCTGTACCTGCAGACCGGCCACGCTCTCATGACCGGTGTCACCGATCTGCGTACCGTTGGAAACGGCGCGCTGCTGGTGGGGATAGTATGCGCTATTTACGCATTTCTCTATGCCACCGGCGGTGGGCTTAAACCGGATGGCAAGACCATCATCAGTGTAGTTCCCTATCTGGCATTCATGAACCTGACGTTTGTTGTGATCTGTTTTACCGTAACCGGCGTGACCTACGGCAAGATCAATCCCAAGGTTGCCGCAACCATGTTCATCGTTTTAACTTTCACATGTCTGCTGGCGCCCGCATTCGGTTTGATGGGATACGGCAAACTTCCTTTTTAAGTTTTGGCAAGACAGCTTAATGCTCGAAATCGCTTTTTCAATTTAATGGCCAACCCAGTGATGGAACGGCAACCGTAGCGGTAAAGCTACCGATGAGAATAGCGCATGACGAGACTGGAAAAGGGGCACTTTCAGTGCCCCTTTTTTTTCTGAAAACCACGGGCAGCACTGCTGACATTCAGTAAAATTCCAAGCCAATATATACGGAGGCACCAATATGGCGGGAAAAATCAAACAGATGATAGATACGATTATTGCTCAGCGCTCCAAGGGAAACTCGATGCTGATCGGAGTTGTCAAGACCAAGCTCATGCTCAAGGGGATAGATCCTGGCAAATTCACGGCACAGTCCCCCGACGACCCTGCAATAATAGCAAAACTGGAAGCGATTAATAAAGAGCTGGCCTGATCGGGGCTCGCGGACTTTTATCGACGTCAATTTAGCGGAGGAACGCATGAAGATTGCTACTGCTTATTCACAAAAAAACAACACACGGGACGCGGTTGCCGATATCCGCGCACAGCTGAAATCCGAAGATACCAGGCTGGTCATATTCTTTGCATCATCCACATACGAGCCCGATGCCATCAGCAGTCAGATGCATGAAGCGTTTCCGGGAGCCGAGGTTCTGGGGTGCTCGACAGCGGGGGAGATCACATCGGGGCACATGTTCAAAAATGCGCTGGTGGCCATGGCATTCAACAGTCAGGCGATAAGATCGGTCAAGGTGCAAGCCATGGAGAACCTTGATCAGGATAGTAGTGCTGCATTCGACTCCTTTGAACAACACTTTGGCCGGCCCATGGCGCAGCTGGAGCCGGACCGCTATGTCGGCATCATCCTGATTGATGGTCTGAGCTGCAAGGAGGAGTTGATCATCGACCGCATGGGTGATCTTACCAACGTGAATTTCATCGGTGGTTCGGCAGGAGACGATCTGAAGTTTGCCGCTACCCATGTTTATGCCAACGGCAAAAGTTACAGCAATGCTGCGGTTCTTGCCCTGATCGAGCCCGTCGATGCCTTTGACTTCATCAAGACCCAGAGTTTTACCCCCACTGACAAGACGCTGCTGGTTACCAAGGCCAATGAATTCACACGTGAAGTTCTGGAGTTTAATCATAAGCCGGCATCACAGGCCTATGCGGAGGCTCTGAATACCACGGTTGCGGATGCATCTTCGCATTTCATGCATAACCCCGTCGGCCTGGTGTTTGAAGGAGAGCCGTTTGTCAGGAGCCCGCAGCAGATCAAGGGCGACGGCATGGTATTTTATTGCAGCGTGATGGAGGGGATGGAACTGACCGTTCTGGAATCCACCGACATCATCAAGGATACCTGCCAGGCGATTTCCGCTGCCCAGGACAGGCTCGGGAGCATCTCCGGCATCATCAACTTCAACTGTATCCTGCGGACACTGGAAATGGAGCAGAAAGGACTTACTACAGCCTATGGCGAGCTGTTCAAGGACATCCCCACGATCGGGTTCAGTACCTATGGCGAGCAGTTCATAGGCCACGTCAACCAGACGGCAACCATGCTGGTGTTCAGGTAGATTCATATAGAGGCAAATAGAGGCATATTGGCCGTGCCGCAAAGGAAACTATAAGATGGGTTCTATTCGTTACAAGGACTGGTCCATACTGGCAAAGATAATGTCGATAGCAGGTATTTGCATTCTGATATCGGTGACAATTGTGGTTGGCTATTGGGCGCCGATGATGAGCCGGACCCTATTGGCCGGCAAGAATGCCACTATCAAGGCAGCTGTTGAGGTGGCTCATGGTGTCGCCGCATCTTACGAGAACAAGGTGAGGCTGGGGGTGTTGACCCCGGAACAGGCCAAGCAACAGGCTATCGATAGCATCAGATCGCTCCGGTTCGGTGACAAGGCCTATTTCTGGATAAATGATCTGAAACCGGCCATGGTCATGCACCCCGCAAAGCCGGAGCTTGACGGCAAGGATCTTTCCGATGAGAAGGATCCGAACGGTCTCTATCTCTTTCGTGAATTCGTCAGGGTCGCCAGTGAGAAGAGCGGGAAAACCGTTTCATATCTGTGGCCCAAACCCGGCAGTTCCAGCCCGGTTCCGAAAACATCGTATGTCATGCTCTTTGAGCCTTGGGGTTGGGTAATCGGCAGCGGTCTGTACATTGATGATGTACAAAAGGAAGTGCAAGGCCTGTATCTCAGGATAACCATCGGGATCATTCTGTTTGTTATGCTGGTGCTGTTACTGTCATATTCAATTGCCAGGGGCATCCAAAAATCACTGAGCAGCATTATCGTCAACTTTCCGGCCGTGGCCAACGGCGACCTGACCGTAAATGTCCCTGATTCTTGCAACAACGAGATCGGCAACATGGCCAGGGCAATGAATTCAATGGTTGTGAAACTGCGTACGATAGTCACGGATATCAAGCAGTCAGCCGCTTCGATTTCTATATCTTCCGAACAGCTCAACTCGCAATCACAGCGTATGGCGGACGGAACCGCCAGTACAGCGGAACAGACCAACATAGTAGCCATGGCCAGCGAAGAGATGAGCTGTACATCCCACGAAATATCCAGAAGCTGTTCACTGGCCGCAGAAAGTTCGCTGATTGCCAATCAGCTGGCTTCTACCGGCCAGTTGATCGTGCAGCAGACGGTGAACGGCATGGGCAGAATCGCCGGCCGGGTGCGGGATGTTGCCATAACTGTGGAGAGTCTCGGAAATCGTTCCGACCAGATCGGCCAGATCGTTAATACCATCAGCGACATTGCGGACCAGACCAACCTCCTGGCCCTGAACGCGGCCATCGAGGCCGCCAGGGCTGGTGAACAGGGGCGTGGATTCGCGGTTGTTGCCGATGAAGTCCGGCTGCTGGCAGACCGGACCGCTACCGCCACCCGGGAGATCAGCGCCATGATAACGGTCATACAGGTCGAGACCAGGAAGGCTGTGAGCACCATTGAGGATGGCGTTCGTGAAGTGGAACAGGGTACCCGCGATGCCGAGAAATCCGGTGAGTCCTTGCAGGGAATCGCCGCGCAGATAAATGAAGTGACTTCACAGATCAGTCAGATTGCCGTTGCGGCTGAACAGCAATGCGCAACCATATCGGAGATCACCGGCATCATACATTCGGTGACCTCCGCCATACAGGATACTTCTCAAGGAGTCATGGACTCTTCCCGGGCCGCCAGGCAAATCACTGATTCCATTGATAATCTTAAAAGCCAGATCGGTCAGTTCGTCCTGGAACAGTGACATCTCGGGTTTTTGTAAAAGCGTCGGCGGCAAAAATGTCATTGTTTGCGTGTCAGGTTGCATTATTCTGTCGAGCAGTGGATTGTTAAGCATTGTTTTATATAATGGCATTCCACTTGCAAATGATTTTAGCCTCATGGCAACTTGAATCGACGCCAATATTACTAATTGAATGGGAGGCATCATGAAACGGTTTGGCTCTGGACTGCTTGACAGTTCGATCACAAGGCTTTGGGCGCTTGTACTGCTGACACTTGTCACCCTGTACTCCGGATTGGCGTTCGCCGCGGACCGGCGTGAACTCTGGCATAGCCGTGACCAGTTCGTGGCTCTGGAACGCCAGGAGTCTGGCGATAACGGTTTAGTGGCCGCCAATGATCACCCTGTAGATATTTCGCCGGACCGGCTCACCTCGATACTCGGCTCTATAAAAGTCCGTTTCGCGGATAGCGAAAAGCCCGGTCCGCTTTTTACCACGCCAGCGATACAGGTTCTGGCGCCACATCTGCAAAAAGCCCTTAAACAGGCAGCTCCCGGCCAGGATGTGGTGTTCGCGGTTTTTGGGCTGCATGATGCGTTGTATGGTCTTGCCAAGAGCCCCAGGGTTACCACCGGACGGGTCTTTTTCAAGTCCGGAAAACTCAACCTGATTGTCGGCCTGGTCCAGAAGGATGTCAATGAACGCGAGGACCGGCGCCTCTCGCCGTTTACACCCGGCAGCAGGAAGACGCAGGCCAGCGGGGAGTGGACGCTGTTGACGGATACGCCACTTGTGCGCGGGGACTGGCTGGCTTTCGGAGATGATTGGCAGGCACCGGTTGTGTCGTCACCGGTCGCCGAAAAAAAAGTGGCGACTGGACCAGCCGCGACGGTGCAGCCGGCAAAGCGAAGCGAAGAAGTCCGCAAGCCGGCCGAGCGGCTAATCATTCTCAAAGAGCTCAAGGAGAAGGGGCTGATAACCGAGGATGAATACCGTTCCAAGCGCCTGGAAATATTGAACGGTATCTAGAGAGGTGTCCATGCTTTGTTAGTCTATTGAATCAGCGATATATTCATTATGAAATGCGAACCGAAATAATGGTTCGCATTTCATGTTTTTAAGAGTATATTTAAAACTGATCAAACGTTTGAACGAAGGATGATGTCCTGTTTGTGGAGGAAATTTTTGTGGCTGAAAGCGACTGCCGAAAAAATCTGATTGCAGCAGCGGTACCGCTGTTTGCAGCAAAAGGACTGAACGGCGTGAGCGTTCGCGAGCTGGCCGGCGCGGCCGGGGTCAACCTTTCCATGATCTCGTACTATTTCGGTGGCAAGGAAGGGCTGTATGCCGCGGTGCTGACCGAACAGTTCGCCATTCTGGGAAAGCTGGAAGAGATCGAGCAGATGGAAATCGACACGCTCCAAAAATTCGAACTGTATGTTCGCGCCACGGTTTCACGCTATCGCAGCAATCCATACCTGCTCCGCTTCTACACCAGTGAACTAACCAATCCGACCGCCTGCTTCGAGACGATCATAAAACCGGCGATCAAGAGGGTCGTGCAGATGCTTCTGGAGACATTTGCAGATGGACTTTCCGGCAGGAAGTTCAGGGATGACCTGAATCCTACCGATACGGTGCTGGCCCTGGCCGGGATGATCAATTTCTATTTTCTGCTGGAACCGGCAACGGCCGAACTGGTCGATCATTCTCCGGAGCGTGATGAACAGCTTATCCGGCATATCATGGATATCTTTACACGGGGGGTCCTCAGGTAATGCTCCGGGCGTTTTTTTATGAATAGCGCAAAAACAAACGTTTGTTTGATGGGCCGTGACATTGCTGAGCACATTTTCAATGATGAAATGAAACGGACACATTTACTGAAATCAACCACAACAGTATGCAAAGGAGAAAATTATGGAATCCAAAGACAAGTTTGAATGTGGAATCTGTTATTACCAGAGTCTGGCACAAGATTTTACGCCAATTACGGTAAGCGCGAATTTTGCCGCGCTGGAATGTCCTAAATGCCTTAACAACGATGGAGAAACTTTCATGGAAGTAAATACAGAAGAAAAATTGGCCGCATAAAGAAGCAGAAACGTCCGTTTTATCATGAAACTCACAAGCCGCCCCGATCCGGGACGGCTTTTTTTGCGGGTAGCCTGGTAGATAAGGTTGCCTGTAAACAGATATGCGGTATCATTCGGGATGCTGATTGAATTGTAAGGCAATCATTAACGAGGGGGCCGTTATGCATGTAAAAGAAAAAATCTATATCGATGGCAGCTGGGTGTCACCTGCGGGAAGCGGATTTCTGGAAATAACCAATCCGGCCACGGAAGAGCTGATCGGCAGGATCCCGGCCGCTACCCGAGAGGATGCGGGGCAGGCGGTTGCCGCAGCCAGGAGAGCGGCGGACGCCTGGGGTTGCACTCCGGTTGCCGGGCGGATCGAATGCCTGGCCGGAATCCATCGGGGACTCGCGGAGCGGGCAGAGGAGATCGCCGGCATCATTACCGCCGAAGTCGGTATGCCGCTCAAGCTCTCGCGGCGAATTCAGGCCGGGTTGCCGGTCGCTGTCTGGGAGAGTTATGTAAAACTGCTCGGAGAATATGCTTTTGAAGAGCGGATCGGCAACTCGCTGGTGCTGCGCGAACCGGCCGGGGTGGCGGCCTGTATCACCCCCTGGAACTACCCGCTGCATCAGGTTGTTGCCAAGGTGGCGCCGGCGCTGGCGGCCGGCTGTACCGTGGTGCTCAAGCCGAGCGAGGTGGCGCCGCTCTCGGCCTTTATCCTGGCGGAGGTCATCCACGAGTCCGGGCTTCCGGCCGGAGTATTCAACCTGCTGACCGGCACCGGCGCGGAGGTGGGAGAACAGCTGGCGCAAGATCCGGATGTTGACCTGATCTCCTTCACCGGCTCGCTGCGCGCGGGGCGCAGGGTGGCGGAGCTGGCGGCCGGAACGGTTAAACGGGTGAGCCTGGAGCTGGGCGGCAAGTCCGCAGCTGTAATTCTCGACGACGCCGATCTGCCGACCGCGGTCAAGGCAACCGTGGCGGCCTGTTTCATCAATTCCGGCCAGACCTGTACCGCGCACACCCGGTTGCTGGTGCCGGAGCGGCTCTACCAACAGGCGGCGGAACTGGCTGTAGCCGCTGCCAGCGCATTTGCGCCTGGTGACCCCCTGAAAGAGCAGACACGGCTCGGGCCGCTGGTTTCAGCTGCTCAGCGGGAGCGGGTACGTGATTACATCCGCAGGGGAATCGCTGAGGGGGCCGAACTGATGCTGGGCGGCGCTGAACCGCCGGATGGGCTGGCAACCGGTTTCTTCGTCCGTCCGACGGTCTTCGGCCGAGTCACCCCGGAGATGACCATTGCCAGGGAAGAAATTTTCGGACCGGTCCTGTCGATCATGGCCTACCGGGATGAAGATGAAGCGGTTGGAATCGCAAACGGCACCATCTACGGTTTGGCGGCGGCGGTATGGTCCGGCGATCCCCGGAAGGCGGAAAGCTTGGCTCGGCGTCTGAAGGCGGGGCAGGTGGATATTAATGGCGGCACATTCAACCTGCTGGCGCCGTTCGGCGGCTTCAAACAGTCGGGTTATGGAAGGGAGCTGGGATCGTTCGGTCTGGAGGAGTTTCTGGAGATAAAATCCATGCAATTCAAGTTGTAGAACAGATCACAGCTGCTTTGACAATGGGTATGAATAAGCATCGCAATAAAATGGGTGGGAGAAATCCCTCCCATTATATTTTTAATTAGCAAAAGATCCTGAATTTGGTTGAGAGATGCTCCGGTATGGGTTAAAATGCCGTTATAAAAGTATTGGTGTCTGGAGGCGGTCATGTCAGAGGGTTTTGAACTACGAAAGTTTGTTGCCCCTGAATTCATATTCGGTGTGGGCGCCCGGAGTCTGGCCGGACGATATGCCAAAAATCTGGGAGGGCGCAAGATCCTGGTGGTTTCCGATCCGGGCGTGGTTGCGGCCGGCTGGACCAGGGACGTGACCGACAGCCTGGTGGAAGCTGGGTTGCCGTTTGCCCTGTTCACCAGTGTTTCACCCAATCCGAAAGTTGACGAGATCATGGCCGGCGTTGCGCTTTACCACGCCGAAAGATGCAATGCGCTGGTGGCGGTGGGAGGCGGCAGTTCCATCGATTGCGCCAAGGGTATCGGCATTGTCGCGTCCAACGACCGGCATATTCTGCTGTTCGAAGGCGTGGACATGGTGCGGCTGCCGATGCCGCCCCTGATTTGTGTCCCGACCACCGGAGGCACCTCGGCGGATGTTTCACAGTTCGTCATCATCAGTAATCCGCTGGAGAAAGTCAAATTCGCGATCATCAGCAAATCGGTTGTTCCCGATCTGGCCTTGATCGATCCGGCCACGCTGACCACGATGGATGCGTACCTGACCGCCTGCACCGGCCTGGATGCGCTGACCCACGCCATCGAGGCCTATGTCTCGACCGCCCGCTCGGCAATGACCGACCTGCACGCCATTGAAGCCATCCGCCTGATTTCAGCCAATCTGCTCCCCTCCATCGCCAACCTTGGCGACCTGGAATTGCGCAGCAACGTGATGCAGGGCAGCCTGCAGGCGGGACTGGCCTTTTCCAATGCCATCCTGGGGGCAAACCACGCCATGGCCCATAGCCTGGGCGGGGCGCTGGACATAGCCCACGGTGAGTGCAACGCGATCCTGCTCGACCATGTGATCGCGTTCAACCAGCCGACCGCGCCGGACCGTTTTGAGCACATTGCCGAAGCGATGGGGTTGGATCTGCGTGGGAAAACCTCAGTCCAGAAAAAATCGGCACTGCTCAACCACATCAGGGAGCTGAAAACGGCTGCCGGCGTGGCCCGGACGCTGAAAGAGCTGGGCGTGGGGCGTGACGATGTAAAATTCCTCACCGGCCATGCTCTGAAAGATCCCTGTATGGCGACCAATCCCAGAAAGGCATCCAAGCGCGACATCGAGGTAGTGTATGAAGAATCGCTCTGATGCTTCCGACCAGCTGGTCGTCCTGCAGAAGAAGCTGGCCGGCTTCGGCGAATACTCCCTCCGCAAAACCTACTATCCCGAATTGCAGCAGAGCCTGGAGGACCTGCGCGAAAGCGAGGCCTTCCTAAAGAATATTGTCGATAACATCCCGGCCATGGTCTTCGTTAAAGATGCGGTCGAGCTTCGCTATGTCGCCTTCAACAAAGCCGGCGAGGAATTGCTGGGCTACTCACGGGAAGAGCTGTTGGGTAAAAACGATCGCGACCTCTTTCCCGAAGTACAGGCGGCCTTCTTCACCGGCAAGGACCGGGAGGTGCTAGCGCGGGGCGATCTGCTGGAGATTCCCGAGGAGACGATCAAAACCAGGTCCGGTGACGACCGAATTCTGCGCGTCCGGAAAATTCCACTCTTTGACAACGAAGGGAAAGCCCGCTACCTGCTGGGAATCGCGGAAGACATCACCGATCGCAAACGCCTGGAGGAGCAACTGCTGCAATCCCAGAAGATGGAGGCGATCGGGCAGCTGGCGGGAGGGGTGGCTCATGATTTCAACAATATCCTGATGGTGATCATGGGTTACGGCAACATGTTGAAAATGGACCTGGGCCCGGACTCTCCCCATAAGGAAAAGCTGGAGCAGATCATCAAAGCTTCGGAGAGGGCCGCCCAGTTGACCCGCAGCCTGCTGACCTTCAGCCGCAAACAGGTAATGAACCCCCAATCGGCCAACCTGAATGACGTGGTCAAGCAGGTCCGGCATTTCCTTGAGCGGATCATCGGCGAGGATATCCAGCTTAAGTCGGTACTGGCCCCTGAAGAGCTGAAGGTGGTAGTTGACAGCGGCCAGATCGAGCAGGTTTTGGTCAACCTGGCGACCAATGCACGCGACGCGATGCCGAAAGGCGGGATGCTGACGCTTGAGACCGGTGTGATGGATGTGGATGAATCGTTTGTTCAGGCCAACGGTTATGGCAAGCCGGGACGATATGCACTGATCTCGGTCACTGATACCGGCACCGGCATGGATGAAAAAACCAGGATCAGGATCTTCGAACCATTTTTCACCACCAAGGAGGTGGGCAGGGGGACCGGGCTCGGCATGGCGATCGTCTACGGGATCGTCAAGCAACATCATGGATTTGTAAACGTCTACAGTGAGCCGGGGATCGGCACCACCTTTCGTATATATATCCCTGTAAATAGCGGGGAATTCGTCGCGGGCGGGGAATCCGTGACCACAAAACCTCCGGAAGGGGGCAGCGAATCGATCCTGGTGGCGGAAGATGACGCCAGCGTGCGCAATCTGGTGCTGGAGGTGCTGACCGGTTACGGCTACACGGTCATCTCCGCTGAGAACGGACTGGATGCGGTAGATAAATTCAGAGCCAACCGGGATTCGATCAGACTTATCCTGATGGATATAATCATGCCCAGGATGAACGGCAAGGAAGCATACCGGGAGATCAGGCGGATCGATGCCGATGTAAAGATCCTCTACACCAGCGGTTACACACTGGATACGATACAGAGCCGCGATGTGCTTGACGAGGGGGCGGAGCTGGTCATGAAACCGATTCAGCCGCTTGAACTTTTGCGAAAGGTACGCGAACTGCTCGACCGGCAATAGTTATTGCTCCAGCGCTTCAGTAACGGCCCCTTCCATCAGCCTCGGCCAGGCTGCGCAGCTTCCTGTAGAGCGTATTCCTGCCGATCCCCATCTTCCTGGCTGCTTCCGCGATATTCCCGCCGGTCATATCCAGCGTCGATGAAATCAGGCGCGCCTCCATTTCGGCCATCAACACATTTCCGGCATTATCAGGACGGAGTGTCTGGCCTGGCCCGGCAAGCGGGCCGGCCTGTTCCAGGAAATCCCCGGAGAGGTCATCTTCCGTTATTTCATTGCGTTCACCCAGCAGGGCTACGGCTGTCCGGAGCACATTATGCATCTGGCGGATGTTGCCGGGCCAGGGATGCTGCTCAAAGATGCGCAGCACGTGGGGTTGGATGGTGATGCATCTTCCGACGCCGCAGAGGCTCTCAAGGATCTTGCCGGCCAAAAGTAACCTGTCCTCCCGTTCCCTCAGGCTTGGCAGGGTCAGCAGCAGGCCGTTCAGGCGATAGTACAGATCTTCCCGGAAACTGCCGGCCGCCACCGAGTCCCGCACCCTGCGGTTGGTGGCGCAGATTACCGCCAGATCAACCCGGTGGCCACCGCTGCCCCCCAGCGGAGTCACCATCCGGTCCTGCAGCACTCGCAGCAGACGTGCCTGGAACTGGAGCGGCATCTCCCCGATCTCGTCCAGAAACAGCGTCCCCTTGTCGGCTTCCCTGATCTTGCCGATCTGTCCCTTGCGACGCGCCCCGGTAAAGGCGCCTTCCTGGTAACCGAACAGTTCCGATTCGATCAGCCCTTCCGGAATCGCGGCGCAGTTGATCGGCACGAACGGGCCGTTTCTGCGCGGTCCGGCCAAGTGCAGGGCCCGGGCCAGCAGCTCCTTTCCGGTTCCGGATTCCCCCTCGATCATGATCGGAATGTCGTGGTCCACGACCCTTAGTGCCTTGGTGATCACTCCCCTCATCTTGGGATCGCCATGTTCCAGCTCATCCAGCAGCATGCCCTCCGGTTTTTTTCTGGATTCAGCAGGTTTGTTTTCATCCGGTTTCCGGGAGTTGATAGGCAGGAACGTCACCGGGGAAACCGATGTGCCGGCCCAGACCCGCCCGTATACCTCAACGCCGGAGGCCAGAGGCAGCTTCAACACCGGCTGAGGCAGATAGCGGGATTTCTCCAGCAGCTTGGCCACGGTCAGCCTGAATGTTGACATGCAGGTCTGTCCCGCAAGCCGGAATCTATCCAGACCCAGCTGCAGCAGGGCGCTACGGTTGGCGGCCACCAGGTTGCCGTCGGGGGAAAATACGGCGATACCCTCATAGAGAGAGCCGATGAATTCCGGACGCACGTGGAAGTTGACGATGATGTCCTCCGGAAATTCCGGGGCGAACATCTGGTTCTCTATCATCTGGGCCGAGAGGCGCACCAGAGCGGTGGTGTGCTGCTGGTGGACACGGTAATCGCCGGATACGTCCAATGCACCCAGTATGCCCCCCCTGGGATTGAAAATCGGAGTGGCGCAACAGCTAAGGAAGCGGTTCTTGTCTATGAAATGCTCGCTGCTGTGAACCTGCACCGTCATCTGTTCTTCCAGCGCGGTCCCGATCGCGTTGGTGCCGTTAACCCCTTCGGACCAGATGCCGCCCGGTTTCAGGTAAACCTTCTGGGCCTGTTCCACGAAATCCGGGTCTCCGATAGAGTGCAGTATGACACCGTCGCTGTCCGCCAGCAGGACCATGCTGGATGAACCGGCGATCTCGTGGTAGAGACTTTCCATTACCGGCTGGGAGCGGGTCAGGAAAACATCGTTGTTTTCCCGGCGTTGCATCAGGTCGTAGCGTGGGGTGCAACGGGTTTCACCGCGTTCGATGCCGATGCCGCGCTCGGCCGAGCGCTGCCAGGAACGGATGATGGTGTCGGTTACGACTCCGGCCGGAATTATCCCGTGGGTCAGGAAATCTTCGCGGGCCCTGCGGACACTTTCAAGCTTCTCTGCTGTAAAACTCCCCATTAGTTTTCTCCATGAAATCTGCAATCTGTGGATTATTTCAACAATTCAGGCGTCCAGTCGCTTTATCAAATAATCCATGCCATTTCTGTGCCACAAAACAATGTTATGTGTCTCGTTGTGGAGCAGTCCGGATCCGCATGTGTCTCGTAATGGCACACATGTATGCCATACCAGCGATGTATCCGGGTTATCGGTGAATGGCGTCCGGGATGACCGCCTTTTTCAACATACCGTAAATTATGCATATTATCACTTTACGTAGTTCCAGTGTGCCGTGTTTATAAAAATGTTTTATCAGTTGGCATGCACACTGCTCTATATACGGACAAAGAAACTGAATCGTTTTTAACGGGTAATCAATCACCCCATCACACACAAAGGAGCTAAGACATGACAACAGCGGCACAGGAAATCGATGTAATGGCAGCAAAGGCGCTCAAGGCGCTCGAAGAGTTCAAGGGTTTCACCCAGCAGCAGGTTGACAGGATCTGCGAAGCGATGACCGTGGCCGGTGTTGCCAATGAGCGCTATCTGGCAGAGTTTGCAGTTGAGGAAACCGGCATCGGCAATGTGGAAGACAAGGTCATCAAGAATCACTTCGGCACCCAGGTGGTCTACGACTACATGAAAAACGCCAAGTCGGTGGGAGTAATTGATGAAACCGACGGTATCATCTCGATCGCCGAGCCGTTCGGTGTCGTCGCCGCCGTCACTCCGACCACCAACCCGACCTCCACCACCATGTTCAAAGCGCTGATCGCTCTCAAGGGGCGCAACGTAATCATCCTGGCCTTCCATCCCAGGGCACAGCAATGCAGTGCCGCAGCCGCCAAGATCATGCTGGATGCTGCCGTTGCCGCCGGAGCTCCGCAAAATTGCATTCAGTGGGTTACCCAGCCCTCTATCGAGGCCACCGATGCGCTGATGAAGCATCCGGATGTGTCGATCGTCGTCGCCACCGGCGGCGGCGCGATGGTCAAGGCCGCCTACAGCTCCGGGCATCCGGCGCTGGGTGTTGGACCGGGCGGCGTACCGGTTTTCATTGAAAAGAGCGCCAATCTTCACATGGCCGTGGAAGACGTGATCGCTTCCAAGACCTTCGATAACGGTACCATCTGCTCTTCCGACCAGTCGGTGATCTTCGACGATCACAGCATTGCCGAAAAGACACTGATACTCTTCGAAAGAAGCGGCGCCTACCTCTGTACCGAGGCTGAAAAAGCCAAGCTGGAAACCGTGATGTTCGACAAGGAGAAGGGTGTCCCATCCATGTCGATCGTCGGCAAGAGCCCGCAGGTTATCTCCGAGCTGGCCGGTTTCAAGATCCCGGCCGACAGGAAACTGCTGATCGTGCCCTTGACCACTACCGGCGGGGACGACTGGATGAGCCGCGAGAAGCTCTCGCCGGTTCTTGGCTGGTACGTTGCCGATGGCAAGGATGCGGCCATCAAAGCCGCTGCTACGCAACTGGACCACGGCGGCGCCGGTCACTCGGCGGTGGTCTTTACCGAAAACGAAGATATCGCCCACGAGTTCGCGCTTAAAGTGGATGCCAACCGCGTGGTCTGGAACCAGCCTTCGGTGCATGGCACCATCGGCGCTCTCTACAACACCCTGGTACCTTCCCTGACCCTGGGATGCGGCGCCACCGGTGGCAACATCACCACCGAGAACGTCGGCTACAAGAACCTGCTCAACATAAAGCGCCTCGCAAGAAGGAATCCGGCCAACAACTGATCCGAACCAGCTTCTTCCGGTTAGATTCTTGCCGTGGCCTTAAATATCCCCCCTCCCTTTGCGGGAGGGGGTTAGGGGGTGGGGGTAATTGCCACTGCGGTATTTCATTGCAGCTTCACCCTCCCCTCAATCCCCTCCCGTCAAGGGAGGGGAAGCTGAAAGCAAATACATAACCGGACGAAATTGGTTCCGATCGGATTATCCAGTAAATTAAGATGCATAAATTAAATTACATTCCCCCTTCCTTGGTGGGAGGTGGAATTCGCTGAATGGAAAAATTTGCCTGGGGCTGTTTGAACCTTAGCCCCAAGTGAACCCGGCCGGGTTCGCACTGCTTTTGAACATGAAATTTCCCGGACATGTCCGGATATAAAATATAGATCGTTATCTGGAGATAAATGATGAACATACACGAATACCAAGCCAAAGCGATTTTGAGGGAGTTCGGCGTGCCGGTTCCCGACGGGCACGTCTGCTACAACGGCGCCAGTGCCCGTGAGTGGGCCAAGCGGCTGGGTGAGGGGCCCTGGGTGGTTAAGGCCCAGATTCACGCCGGCGGACGCGGCAAGGGGGGGGGAGTCAAACTGGCCCGCACCTCCGACGAAGTGCGCATGATTGCCCGCGACATGCTGGGCATGACCCTGCGTACGCACCAGACCGGCCCGGACGGCAAGCTGGTCACCCGGGTGCTGGTGGAGAACGGCTGCAGCATCGCCAATGAACTGTACGTCAGCCTGGTGGTTGACCGGGGCACATCCAAGGTTGCGGTCATGGCCTCCACCGAGGGGGGCATGGACATCGAAGAGGTGGCCGCCAAAACCCCCCATAAAATTTTCACCGAAACCATCGATCCTCTGGTTGGATTGACCGCCTTCCAGTGCCGCAAGATCGCCTTCAGCCTCGGTCTGGGTGGCAAACTGGCGGGCAAGGCCGTCACGGTACTGCAGGGCCTCTACAAGACCTTCATCGCCTGTGACTGCTCCATGCTGGAGATCAACCCGCTGGTGATCACCGCCGAGGAGGAGCTGCTGGCGCTGGATGCCAAGTTCGGTTTCGACGACAACGCCGTCTTCCGCCATCCCAAGCTGAGCGACATGCGCGACTACGACGAAGAAGACCCCAACGAAGTCGAAGCCTCCCAGCATGACCTCTCCTATATCTCTCTGAGCGGCAACATCGGCTGCCTGGTCAACGGCGCCGGCCTGGCCATGGCCACCATGGACATCGTCAAGCATTACGGCGGCGACCCGGCCAACTTCCTGGATGTGGGGGGCGGGGCCACCGCTGAGCGGGTAACCGAAGCCTTCAAACTGATCCTCTCCGACTCTAACGTCAAAGGAATCCTGGTCAACATCTTCGGCGGCATCATGAAGTGTGATGTCATTGCCACCGGGGTTATTGAAGCAGCCAAACAGGTTTCTCTGCAGGTCCCGCTGGTCGTTCGTCTTGAGGGAACCAACGTAGCCCGTGGCAAGGAAATGCTGGCCGAAAGTGGCTTGAACATCGTCGCCGCCGACGGCATGGCCGACGCGGCCCAGAAAATCGTCCAGGCCGTGAAAGGAGCCAACCAATGAGCATAATGATCAATAAAAATACCAAGGTCATCACCCAGGGCATCACCGGCGCCACCGGCCTGTTCCACGCCCAGGGGGCCAGGGAATACGGCACGCAGATGGTGGGCGGAGTTACTCCCGGCAAGGGCGGAACCACCATCGACGGCTTCCCGGTATTCGACACCGTACAAGACGCCGTACACCAGACCGGAGCGACGGCTAGCGTCATCTATGTTCCACCCCCCTTTGCCGCAGATTCGATCATGGAAGCGGTGGATGCCGGCATCGAACTGGTCTGCTGCATCACCGAAGGCATTCCGGTTTTGGACATGGTCAAGGTCAAGCAGTACATGAAGGGCAAGAAGACCCGCCTGGTCGGCCCCAACTGCCCCGGCGTGATCACCCCCGGCGAATGCAAGATCGGCATCATGCCCGGCTACATCCATAAACCGGGTAAGGTCGGCGTCGTATCGCGCTCCGGCACACTGACCTACGAAGCGGTCTGGCAGCTGACCTGCCTGGGGCTGGGACAATCCAGCTGCGTCGGCATCGGCGGCGACCCGGTCAACGGCACCAACCACCTGGATGTGCTGCGGCTGTTCGAAGCAGACCCGGACACCGAGGCTGTGATCATGATCGGCGAAATCGGCGGCACCTCGGAGGAAGAGGGCGCCTGGTTTGTCAAGGAACACATGACCAAACCTGTGGCGGCCTACATCGCCGGGGTTACGGCCCCTCCCGGCAAGCGCATGGGACATGCCGGCGCGATCATCTCCGGCGGCAAGGGCACCGCCACCGAGAAGGTGGCGGTCTTGAGGGAGTGCGGCATCAGCGTCGCCGACAGCCCGGCCGAGATGGCCCAGGCGCTGTTGAAGATCTATAAGCCGTAGAGTCAAAGTGCTAAATTCAAACGGAAACGTGTGAAATGGGAAAATACAAGCAAAGTCCGAAATACAATGTCGTATCCATGAGGCTTAGTGACGAGGAAAAGCTGCTGCTGGACCAACTCACTCTGCGTAGCAGCAAGAGCATATCCAGGCTGATGCGTGAGGCGATAACGCTTTACAGCCTGCTGGTTAACAATCCCGGATGAATCGGGAATAAGGGCTCCGGTATTATGGGTGCCGGACGAGCGCATACTGCCATGTGTGCTCCTTTCATGGGCCGGGGGTAATCACTTCCCCCGGCTTATTAGAAACTGAAAAAGCAAATTACGGAGTTGCTCTCATGCTAGTCATATCGTGCATCAAACAGGTGCCGGATACCACCCAGGTAAAGATTGACCCGGTAACCAATACACTGATTCGTGATGGAATCCCGTTTATCATAAACCCCTACGACTCACATGCCCTGGAGGAGAGCCTGAGGCTCAAGGATCGCTACAATCTGCGCACCGTGGCGCTCTCGATGGGTCCGCCCAATACGGTGGCCACCTTGCGGAAAGCCTGCGCCCTCGGGGTTGACGAGGCCATCCTGCTTTCCGATCGCTGCTTTGGCGGCGCCGATACCCTGGCCACCAGCAAGGTGCTCTCGGCCGCGATCGAGCGGTTGGACCGGCAGGAACAGGTCGGCATCGTTTTCTGCGGCAAACAGACCATCGACGGCGATACCGCCCAGGTCGGCCCAGGTATCGCCTCCCGCCTGGGCTTCAGCCAGCTGACCCTGGTTGACCGGATCGAGTCGATCGATTTTTTGCACAAGACCATCCGTGTGCGCCGCAAGCTGGAAGGGCGCCACGAGATCGTCGAAGCGCCTCTGCCGGTGATGATCACGGTGGTCAGGGAGCTCAACCGCCCCCGCTATCCGACCGTGCCGATGCGGATTGAATCGCGGGATACTGAAATCAAAGTCTGGGACAATTCGGTCCTCGAACTTGACGTTGAGACCGTCGGTCTGAAAGGTTCCCCGACCTGGGTCAGTAAGATCTTTTCCCCGGAGCGTGACCAGGGAGAAATCATCGGCGATGGCATCGGCGATCCGATTGGGACCGCCAACCTGCTGATCGACAGGCTGCTCGGCAAGGACCTGCTGGCGGTGTAGAGTCGCAAAGGATGAATTATGAGTTGGTCCCATCTTTTCATATTTTATCCTTCACAATTCATAATTCATGGAAGGGTTTTACATGACTGACATAAAAAAACCTAAAAAACCCCGCGGCGTGGCCAGCCTGATCGAAGGCAAGTGTATCGCCTGCGGAGCGCGCTGCCAGAGTTCCTGTCCGGTCAACTGCATCGAGATGACCGATTCAGGTGAGCCGGTCATCGAAACCGCCAAGTGCATCGGCTGCCTCAAGTGCGTCAAGATCTGTCCGGCGGCTGCGCTGGAGATGTATTTCACTCCTGAGGAGCAGGCGATTCTGGCCGAACTGGCCAAAAACTCCGCCGGCCCGCTGGTGGAGGAGCTTGACGAAGAAAGCGAACGTCTCCGGAAGATGCTCGCCGGATATCGTGGTGTCTGGGTAGTTATCGAACAGTACGACGGTGTTACCGCCAAGGTCTCCTGGGAACTTCTGGGTACAGGTGCCGGACTGGCCAAAACCCTGGGGGTACAGCTGAGTGCGGTCATCCTGGGGCAGGGAATTGAACATCTCTGCCACGAGGCCTTCGAGCATGGCGCCGACCGGGCGATTGTCCTGGATGCAGCGGTGTACAGGAACTACCGTACCCAGCCCTATTCCGACGCCATCTGCTATCTGATCGAGAAATACCGGCCGGAAGTGATCCTGATGGGCGCCACCGCTCAGGGGCGCGACCTGGCTGGCGCCGTGGCAACCGTGGTCAAGACCGGACTGACCGCCGACTGCACCGGCCTCGGCATTGACGACAAACGCAACCTGATGCAGACCCGTCCCGCCTTTGGCGGCAACATCATGGCCACCATCATGTGCGACAAGTTCCGTCCGCAGATGGCAACCGTGCGTCCGCACGTGATGCAGATGCCCGAGCTGCAGCCCGGCAGAACAGGTGAAATCATCCGTGAGGCGTTCGCGCCTCTGGAGCAGAACGTACTGGTCAAAGTGCTGGAGGTGATCAACGACCGGGACGGCAAGGACCAGGTCGATGTGGCCGCGGCCGAGATCATCGTATCCGGCGGGCGTGGGATGATGAACAAGGACAATTTCGCCCTGTTGCAGGAGTTGGCCGATGAACTGGGCGGGGTGGTCGGGGCATCGCGCAGCGCCGTGGACGCGGGCTGGATCTCCCATGGCCGACAGGTTGGCCAGACCGGTAAGACCGTGCGTCCCAAAATCTATATCGCCTGCGGCATCTCCGGAGCGATCCAGCACATGGTCGGCATGCAGGATTCAGACACAATCATCGCCATCAACCGCGACCCGGAAGCGCCCATCTTCCAGGTAGCCACCTACGGTGTGGTGGGCGACCTGTTCCAGGTGGTGCCGGCGCTGATCGGCAGAGTGCGGGAACTCAAGCGCGGCAATGGCGCTTGCCAAGCGGGCAGAGCCGCGGCTTGATCAAGTCAACAGGTTCAAAACAAAAACACTCTCGCAAAGGCGCAAAGACGCAAAGAAAATCAATGTAATTATAAGATGCTGAGTATTTTAGAATCTGGTAGCGAGGTATCATTTCATGTCACTACATCAAGCTGTTTTTACGGCCATATTTGCTGTTTCGGTACTCTCCTTCATGTTCAGCTGCTATCAGCGGCTGCAGCTGGTAGCCATCGGCGTCCCCGAAAATCGCTTTGACAATCCGTTCGGTCGTTTGCTGGGTATGTTCAATTATGCCTTTGCCCAGAAGCGGGTTCTGGCGCGGCCGTATGGATTCAACCATTTCATGCTGTTCTGGGCCTTCATGCTGCTGCTGGTTGCCAATGGCGAGTTTCTGCTGGAGGGCTTGCTGCCCGGAGTGAATCTGGCGCTTCTGCCGCAGCCACTGTACCATACCCTGCAACTGCTCTTCGATCTGGTTTCGGTGGCCGCCCTGGTCTCGGTGCTGGTAGCGTTGGCCCGCCGCCTGCTGTTTCCGCCCGAATACCTGGGAAACGATTACACCCGTCCCGCCAGCGGTGAGGCGCTGCTGATCCTGTTAATGATCGCCACCCTGATGGCGGCCTTTTTCCTGCTGAACGGCGCCCATATCGCCCTGGGACAGTCCGGCACCTGGCGGCCGGTTTCATCGGCGATCGCCGCGCTTATCGACGGACTCCCCCCGGCCGTACTTGAAATGGTGGCGGTTGCCTCCTGGTGGCTGCACGCGCTGGTATTGCTTCTGTTCATGAATTTCCTGCCCCGCAGCAAGCATATGCACATCCTGACCGCGATCCCCAACTGCTATTTCAAAAACCTGGCAAAGCCCAACGTGCAGCCGAGGGAGACCTTTGAAAAGGGTGAGCGTTACGGCGTCAGCAGTGTCGAGCAGTACAGCTGGAAGGATCTGTTCGACTCGCTGACCTGCACCGAGTGCGGACGCTGCCAGGATCTCTGCCCGGCCCACAACACCGGCAAACCGCTCAATCCGCGCCGGATCGTGCACGATATCAAGGTCAACCTGCTTAAGAACGGCCCGGCTCTTAAAGATGGCAAAACCGGTCTGACGTCGCTGATCGGAGTGCCGGCCGAAGGGACCATCGGTGAGGATGCGCTCTGGTCCTGTACCACCTGTGGGGCCTGCACCTCGGTCTGCCCGGTGCTGATCGAGCAGATGCCCAAAATCGTCAAGATGCGCCGCCACCTGGTGCAGGAGAAGTCCCAATTCCCCGAGGAGTTGCTGAACCTGTTCGAGAATATGGAGCAGCGCGGCAACCCCTGGGGCATCGCCCCGTCGGAGCGGACCAAGTGGAGCAGCCAGCTGGGCGATCGCGCCTTCAAGCCGGGAGAGAGTGAGTACCTGTTCTTCGTCGGTTGTGCCGGCGCTTTCGACAGTCGCAACAAACACGTCAGCGTGGCCTTGGCGACTATCCTGGACGCGGCCGGGGTCTCCTGGGGCATGCTGGGCAAGGAGGAACAGTGCTGCGGCGACAGTGTGCGCCGTCTCGGCAATGAATACGTATTTGATAAAATGGCCCGGGAGAATGTGGCTCTGTTCAAGGAGAAGGGCATCACCAAAATAGTTACCCACTGCCCGCACTGCTTCAGCACGCTCAAGAACGATTACCGGCAGTACGGGCTGGAGATCGAGGTGTTGCACCATTCCCAGCTGATAGCGCAGCTGGTGGAAAGCGGCCGGCTCAAGCCGGCCAGACTGCCCAAGCTCGGCAATGTGATCTTTCACGACTCCTGCTACCTCGGACGACATAACGACACCTATCAGGCGCCCAGAGCAGTGTTGAAGTCGGTATTGGGCAAGGCTCCGGGCGAGTTCGGCCGCAACCGCGAGAACGGCTTCTGCTGCGGAGCCGGCGGCGGCAGGATGTGGATGGAAGAACAGAGCGGTACCCGCATAAACCTGGAACGGGTCAAGGAGGCCATGAACGGTAAACTGCCGGATACGCTCTGCGTCAGTTGTCCATACTGCATGACCATGATGGAGGATGGCTTGAAGGATCTGGGGGCCGCCGACGTGATCCGGGTCAGGGATATAGCCGAGGTCATGGCGGAGGGAATCAGCTGACCGTTTTACTGCTTGCCAGAATAAGCCGTTCCAGCTATAGTGCCGCCACATTTTGCCAGTCTCCGAGTCGCGCAGCCTACCAGGGAAAAATCCTCATGGCCCGCGACCTGCGGGTGTCGCCGGAAACAGCGCCGCCCTCCTTTGAAAAGGGGAACCTGTGCTTGACGGTCCACCGTGGTGGTTCGCACGCGCCCCTTTTCCATTGAGAGAAGGGGCTTTTTTGTTTTTATCGACTCAGGAAAGGATATGTATAATGGTCAAACTGGTTGAAATCCCCATAGATCCGGCCTCAGTCTATAATTCCATCTGCTCGTCATTTTCCGGCTCGGTGGTGTTCCACTATGCGGTGGTCAAGAAACAGGCCGCTTCGGACAAGTCCACCAGCTCCATCGAATACAGGGCCCAGGGAAATACCATGCTGGAGTTGGAGAATATTGCCGGTGAAATAGAGCGTGGCTGGAACCTGGAGGATGTGCTGCTGATCCGCAGAACCGGCAGCCTGGACGTGGGCGAGATCATCTCGCTGGTGGCGGCCAGTTCTCCCAACAGCGAGGATGCCTTCGAGGCCTGCCGCTTCGGTATCAGCCGATTGAAGAAGATGTCAACCATAACCAAAACCGAGAAGTATGCCGATATCACATGCAAGAATGGAGGTCCGGATGAAACGATCAAGTAGTTTCAGAGTTATTGTCATGCTGTTGTGCCTGGTCTGGGCGACGGCGGCGCATGCGGAGAAGGGCTTTATCCTGATGGCCAGCACGATCGGGCCGATCGATGCCGGAATCGTGGCGGCGCTGGAAGATGGTTTTGAAAAGGAAACCGGCATCAATGTGCGGCATGTGGGGGCCGGCACCGGTAAAGCGCTGAAAATCTCGGAAAAGGGTAGTATTGACCTGGTAATGGTGCATGCCCGTTCGCTGGAGGAAAAATTCGTGGCGGCCGGCTACGGTACGGAGCGGATCCCGCTGATGTACAACGATTTCGTCATCGTTGGGCCGGCCGGCGACCCCGCCGGGATTCGCGGCATGAAATCGGCGACGGCAGCGCTCAAGGTGATTGCCGGAAAATCGGCGCCTTTCATCAGCCGTGGCGACAAGTCCGGTACGCACGTGGCCGAGATGGAACTGTGGAAGAAAGCCGGTTTGAATCCGGTCGGAGCATGGTACAAGGTCTATGAAAAAGGGAGTGAGGGGAATGTGCCGACACTTCGCTTCACCAGCAATTCCGGGGCATATACAATAATCGACCGTGCCACCTATCTGTCGATACAGAAAGAAATCAAACTCGGCGTGTTGGTCGAAGGTGACGAAGCCTTGCTGAACCGTATCTCGCTGATCCCGGTCAGCCAGAAGAAATTTCCCGCTGTCAACAGTCAGGATACCGCCGCCTTTGTCGCCTGGCTAACCGCGCCTGACAAAGGGCAGAAAATCATTGCCGGATTTGGTGTGGAACGTTTCGGCGGTCCGCTCTTTTTCCCGGATTCGCGTGAATGGCATGCCCGTAAAACAAAATAACCACAGCAGCACCATTGAAAGGAGATAGAAAATGAACAGGTCCGGATTGATGTCACGTGTTGTACCGTTGTTTGCAGTTTTGGCGATGTTGCTGGTAGCGCTGCCGGTCTTTGCCGCGCCAAAATCGGTCATCCTGGCCACCACCACCAGCACCCAGGATTCGGGGCTGCTGGACGTGCTGGTGCCCATATTCGAGAAGCAGAGCGGTTTTCTGGTTAAGACCATTTCGGTCGGTTCCGGTCAGGCCATGAAGATGGGGGAGAAGGGCGAGGCGGACGTGCTGCTGGTACACTCCCCCGAGGCAGAGAAGAAATTTATGGCCGATGGTTTCGGCGTAACGCGGCGCCTGGTGATGCACAATGACTTCATCATCCTGGGCCCCGCCTCGGATCCGGCCAAGATCAAGGGTGCCAAGGCGGCCGATGCGATGAAGCGCATCGCCCAGACAAACTCGCTGTTTGCCTCGCGCGGCGACAACTCCGGAACCCACGCCAAGGAAAAAGGGCTCTGGAAAGGGGCCGGCGTCAATCCGGAAGGGCAGAAGTGGTATCAGCAGACCGGCCTGGGGATGGGGCAGACCCTGAACGTGGCTGCCGAGAAAAAGGGCTATGTGCTGGCTGACCGGGCCACCTACCTGGCCCTCAAGAAGAACCTGGGGTTGGAAATACTGGTGGAGGGCGATGGCAAACTGCTCAACATCTACCACGTGATCGAGCTGAATCCGGCCAAGTCGCCCAAAATCAACATTCCGGGCGGCAAGGCTTTTGCCGATTTCATGGTGTCCAAAAAGACCCAGGATGTGATCGGCCATTTCGGGGTGGACAAGTTCGGCGCGCCGCTGTTCTTCCCGGATGCCGGTAAAAAACCGGAATCACTGGGGCTCTGATAAGCAGAGTAGCCAGTTAACCTCCAATCCACCGATTGTCGGCACTTCCTGGTGCCGACAATCTCCACACCTGCTGCCTCCGTTGTGTAGTTCCTCCTCAAAAGCCCCGCTCAAATCATTGATTCCCGTCAAATATATTCAATATCTCCCCGTAAAATAAGATTGTTAGCAATATGGCGCGGCTTTTGCTGATGTAATGAAACTGTGTTTTGCAATGAAATGGCGGGGCGCATGTTCTGCGCTAAAATCTGCTCAAAGCCGTGCCGATGGAGTTATGATGATATGCGAACAGTGAAAAAGAACTGTAAGAGGAAGTTGAAGAGTAATGCCAGCGCCAGGATGCCACGCCAGGAGACACTGACGGTTGTTACCGTACGCATCTCCGACGATGAAAAGGAACGGATTGACCGGATCATGGATAGCTGGAACATCAAGCGTTACTCGGATGTGATGAGAATGGCCGTGCGGATGTTGAAAACAGGGGCGATTCATTGAAGCGGAAACAGTGGTCATGACTTGAGGCGAGCGGTGAAAATTAACGTGAATCAGGCGGATTTGATTGAAACCGTCCATGGAACGGAAGCAGGTGGCGCTGCCTTGGCGGATCATCCCGCCAAGCTGTTCGTGGAGACAACCACCCGCTGCAACCTCAACTGCCTGATGTGTGTCAAGCAGAACCGTGGCAGCGAGGTCTGCGAGGGCGATTTCTCTCCGGAACTGTTCTCGCGCCTTGAACCGGCTCTTCCCGGCCTTGGAGCGCTGATCCTGAATGGCATCGGCGAGCCGCTCATGAATCCGTATCTGGAATCGTACATCCAGAGGGCCAGGAAGCTGATGCCGGCGGCCGGCTGGATCGGTTTCCAGTCCAATGGTGTGCTGATGACTAATCTGCGCGCCATTTCCCTGGTTGATTCCGGACTGGACCGTGTCTGCCTGTCCATAGACGCGATTGAGCCGGAACAGTTCAAAAAGCTTCGCGAAGGGGGGGAGGTGGAGTCAGTCGATCGGGCCTTGTCCTCTCTGCAATCCGCCATGAAGCAATGTGGTCGTCCTGATGTGAAACTCGGTGTCGAATTTGTAGCAATGCGCAACAATATCGCTGAACTTCCGGCAACACTCGAATGGGCCGCCAGGCGGGGAGCGAGATTCGCCATTGTCACCCATGTATTGCCATACGACAGGCAGCATGCCGGCGAGGCGATCTTCTGCAATGTCAGCGATCAGGCGCTGGCGCTCTACTCTGCATGGCGCGCAAAGGCCGCCGGGGCGGGGGTCGATATCAACCGCTATCCGGAAGTGCGCTGGAAATACTCGCGGACAGCCGACGAACAGGCGGTCGTGGATACGATCGAGGCGATGAAGTCCGAGGCGGAGCGGCAGGGGATCATGTTGGACATGAAGAAACTGCTGGCATTGGAACATGAACATCTGGAAGAAACCGCCGCCATCTTTTCGGCGGCAAAAGAGATCGCCGAAAAAACCGGTCTGGATCTGCGTCTGCCCGAGATCGCCCTCAGGGAACAGCGCAAATGCAGCTTTGTCGAGGAGGGGAGCGCGTTTGTTTCATGGAACGGAGATGTGTCCCCCTGCTATTTCCTGTGGCATCGTTACGACTGTTATGCCAGCGGCTGGAACCAGATCGTCAAACCCAGAGTGTTCGGCAATCTGCAGCGGCAGGATCTGCTGGAAATCTGGAACAGCCCGCAATTCAGGTCGTTCCGCGGCGACGTGCTGGCCTATGATTATCCCTCCTGCGCCAGTTGCGGCCTGGCGCCTTGCGACTATGTGCAGGCCGAGGAGTTCGAACAGGATTGCCACATCAGGAGTGTGCCCTGCGGCGCCTGCCTCTGGTGCGCCGGAGTGTTCCAATGCATGCGGTGATTTTGTCCGGACGGCGTGTCATAGCCTTCTAGGCGTATTTGAACAGTTCGACCATTCTCTTGAGATCCTCGGCCAGGTTGGATAGTTGGTTGGCGGCCGACGCCTCTTCATGGGATGCCACCGAGCTGATATGCGCTACTTCGGTGATCTGCTGGATATTATTGTTGATCTCCGTGGTTGTGGCGGTCTGTTCTTCCGCCGCTACGGCAATCTGATTGACCTGGTTGGTGACATTGGCGATCTGCTCCAGAATGTGGCGCAGCGCTTCGCCCGATTTCCCGGCTTCCAGGGTTCCCTGTTCAACCTGACGCACACCTTCATCCATTGCCGATACCGCGCTCCTGGTTTCCGACTGGATTGACTTGATCATCTCGCCGATTTCACGGGTGGCGCGGGTGGTGCGTTCGGCCAGCGCCCGGACCTCATCCGCGACAACTGCAAAACCGCGTCCCTGCTCACCGGCCCGGGCAGCTTCGATGGCAGCGTTCAGGGCCAGCAGGTTGGTCTGATCGGCAATATCCTCGATCGTGCCGATGATCTGGCCGATCTGGTCCGACCTGGAACCGAGGGTTTCCACCGTCTTGGCCGTGGAACGCACCCGGTCGGCGATCCGGCTCATCACGTTCACGGTCTCTTCGACCACCTGGGCGCCCATGCGGGCGGCATCGTTGGCCTTGGCCGAGTCATCAGCCGCGCTGTGGCAATTGCGGGCTATCTCCGAGGAGGTGGCCGACATCTCTTCGCAGGCCGTGGCGATGGTGCTGGCTTGCGCCGCCAGTTCCTCTGTGCTGGTGGCCATCTGGGCCGAGGTGGAGTGCATCTGGACCGCCGCTGAAGAAACCGAGAGGCTGTTGTCGGAAAGTTTCCTGATAATTCCGGACAGTTTTTCTCCCATCAGATTCATCTCCTTGCCGAGCATGCCCATTTCATCAGCGGAGGTGATCGAGGAGCGGGCGGTAAGGTCGCCGCCGGCAATCGCGGACATCGTGTCAAAGACATTCGCCAGCGAGCGGGTTATGCCCCTGGCGATCACGATGCAGACGATGATCGACAGAGCGATCGCGCACAGGATGATGAGCGTATTGATGAAAATCTGCTTCTTTGAGGATTCGTCGGCTATTCTGAAATGTTCCTGGCTGTGTTTGATGTTAAATGCGTTCAAGGTATTAATAGATTCCGCTGGCTTGTTATACAGAGGCGCCACCTTTTCGGATCCGAAGGAAACAGCTGCGGAAAGCGCCGCCTGGTCCTGCGTCCTATGCGCGGCCAAAAGCATCTCGGCCAGTTTGGAGCCCTGCACCGCATAGGCTTCCACACCAGCCTTGAATGTTGCCAGCAGGTCCTTTTCCTCCTGATCCAGTTCTTGCTGCTCAACTTGCTTGATTAAGTTGCGAATCTCGGAAATCTGCTTGTTGTAGTCATCAAATTTTTCGCTGATCCTGGTCATGTCCGTGAGCGCCATCATATAGACGAGGTTAAGTCGCGCCATCAGCAGGCGGCTCTTCATCTCACCAAAATTAGTAACAGTTTGTATGCTGCTGTTAATTTGGGCCAGATCCCGATTGGCTTGTTTCAGATCGAGGGTGCTCAGCGTGCCGATCACAACCAGTCCCAGGATACCTATTGACGCCAGCAGCAACAGTTTCGTCCGCATTTTCAAGTCAGACAGGCTGAATTTCATATGACCTCCCGCATTACTTTTTTATACTTGTATACATAAACACTCAGCAAACCAATAAGACTAACTCTTATTAATTTGTAGTAAGTAATCTTACGGCAGAGTAATGCTGTAAGAAAAATCCTGCATTGTGTTTTTTTTGACCATTATTCATATGGTACAGGCTTGATAGATTGGATGAAATTTATGCATATAAATACAGCCAACTAGCATTTTAACTCGCGGCGGCATGGTGCCAGGCCTCAACAGCGCGGCGTGGCCAGTGGATGGCAACCGGAATTCCGAGCCTGATTATTGTTAATAAATTTGCGGTTGACGTTGTGAAAATCACATATAAAATCTTTAGTAATTCGATGAAGTTGAAGTGTGAAAAATATAATTAAGCTGTTGTTTGCCCTGCTCGCTTTAAAATAAATGTGCCGAGAGGGCATTCGGACTTGATGGAAATTCATAGCGAATTCAGCTCGATTTGAAATCTCAGGAAGGTTTTTGATGAAACAATTCCCGTCAGAGCGTTCAGCAGGCTCACAAACAGCCCTGGTTTACACTTTGCTGATAATCGGGGTTCTGGCTGTCTTCGCAGTGACACTTACTATGTACATCTCGCGGCGACTGGAAAAGCATGCCGAACAGGAGTTGTCGCAACAGGCGCTGTTGCTGGTCAACACCATGTCGTCCTATCACTCCGCATTATCGGAAAGCGCGGTAAAGATAGCCAATGTATTTAAAATCCATTTTCCGGAAAAGTTTAGCATCGATCCATCCGAAAGCGTCACCATTCAAGGCAGGAAAACTCCTCTACTCAGAAACGGATCGGTGACACTGAATCTGAACAATTCAATCGTCGACCATTTTTCGTCTGACACCAAGGCGGCCGGAACTGTATTTGTCCGTTCGGATAACGATTTCATCCGGGTGTCCACGTCTTTGAAAAAAGAGGATGGCAGCCGTGCCCTGGGCACGCTGCTGGATAGAAATCACCCGGCGTATCAGGGACTATTGAAGGGCGCCGGTTATGTCGGCAAGGCGGAACTGTTCGGCAAGGACTACATGACCTCCTACCAGCCGGTCAGGGATGATAGGGGCAATGTGATTGCAGTGCTCTTCATCGGACTGGACTTTACCGACAACTTGAAAGGACTCAAGGACAAGATCCGCAACACTGAAATCGGGAGAAGCGGTTATATCTTTGTGGTGGATGCCAAGGAGGGAAGTGACTACGGAAAGCTCAAGATCCACCCTGTCAAGGAAGGCATCAACATCATCGATTACAGGGACTCAGATGGTCGCCAGTTCATAAGGGAAATACTGGAAAAGAAAAATGGAATCGTCCGCTATCCCTGGATCAACAAGGAACTTGGTGAAACAGAGGTACGGGAGAAGCTGGTTGCCTATCGCACGCTGAAAGAGTGGAACTGGGTTGTCTGCGCCGGGTCGTGGCTGGATGAGTTGAACGAAGATGCCAGGACACTCAGGAACGCCATGTTAATTGCAACGGTATTGGTTACGCTTGTATTGGTTTTGCTTTTCAGAACAATGCTGCGCATGGAAAAACGGTTGACCGGTGAGCTTCAGACACGCATCGACGAGTATCAAAAATCCCAGGAAGAATTGCAGGTGACCGAGGAGATGCTGCGGGCTCAGGTGGAAGATTTCATGCATAGCCAGGATGTGCTGCAGCAAACGGAAGAGATGCTACGCCAGCAGATCGGAGAGTATCAAACGACCCACGACCAGCTTCTGGCCAGCGAGGACCGCTTGAAAGTTCAGCTGGAACTGACCGAGGAAAGCTCGATAAAATTCAAGGCGGTATTTGATAATTCCCCGATCGCGGTGACGCTCACAACCATTCCCGGTGGCACCTTTTATGAAGTCAACCGTGCATTCACGGACATGTTCGGCTACAGCCGGGATGAAACGGTCGGTAAATCAACCATCGATCTGACACTGTGGCAAAAAGAAAATGAGTATGACAATTTTATTCAGCAGTTTCGGAATAACGGCTATGTACATAACTTCGAAGCGGTTATGCGCCGCAAGGATGGATCGGAAATCAGCGTGCTCTATTCCGGGACCAGGTTGGAGATTGCCGGCAAGCCTCTGATTTTGAGCGCGGTAATGAATATAACGGAGCAGAAGCGGCTTCAGAGCCAGCTGCACCAGTTGCAAAAAATGGATGTTGTCGGCCAGCTGGCGGGGGGGATCGCCCACGATTTCAATAATATGCTGACCGGGATTCTGGCTTCGGCCGAGATACTAAGGCGACGGCTTGCGGACGACGAGAAGAACAGCAAGATGGTGGGCAACATCATCGAGGCAGCGACCCGTTCAGCGGATTTGACCCGTGATCTGTTGACCATTTCCCGCAAGCGGCCGACTGTATTAGCTCCTGTAGCAATCAATGAATCAATCTCCTCGGTGATGGGCATGCTTGAGCGCACTATTGACAAGCATATTCAACTCACATCAAGTCTGGCGAGCGGAAATCCGGTTGTCATGTGTGATCAGACCCAACTGCATAATCTGTTGCTCAATCTGGGGGTAAATGCCCGCGATGCGATGCCGCGGGGCGGCACACTGACATATTCGAGCACAGAAAGAACACTCGATGAGATATCCTGCCGGTCCATGGGTTTCTCGGTCAAGCCGGGGCGATATCTGGAACTGGCAGTGTCGGACACCGGGGTCGGTATGACGGAAGATCTTTTGGAGCATATTTTCGAGCCGTTTTTTACCACAAAGGAGGCCGGTAAAGGGACCGGCCTTGGTCTGGCGTCAGTGTACGGAACGGTCAAAAATCATGGTGGCGAGATCATCGTCCAGAGTCAGCCCGGTCTCGGCTCGGTATTCAAGATCTTTCTCCCGCTGGTTTCCGCCGAATCCAGCGAACAGGCGCCCGAGGAAATGATTGTTCGCGGTAGCGGAGGCATATTGCTGGTGGACGACGAAGAGATGTTGCGGTCGGTCGGTTGCGAGTTGCTGGAAGAACTGGGTTATACGGTATTTCTTGCGGAAAACGGGGAACATGCGCTGGAGGTTTATGCTGCGAACCGTGGCGAAATTTCGCTTGTGATGTTGGACATGATCATGCCCAGGATGGGGGGCAAGGAGGCTTACCTGCGATTGCGTGAACAGGCACCTGGCTTGAAGGTTCTGTTCTGTTCCGGATTCAGCTGTGAAGGAACCGAGAATGAGCTGTTGGAAATGGGCGCCGGCGGTTTTATACAAAAGCCGTATAATCGAAGTGAGCTGAGCCGGGCCGTGGCCGGGATTGTGGGCCGGGCTTAAAGACAGTTGCCGTAAATATGTCCTGGTTCGCTTTTAACAACAATGTAATATGAGCCTAATAGCTCAAGTCGTTTTTTATCGCGTAGGCGATGATCTCGCCGCTGGTTCTCAGATTGAGTTTTTCCAGAATCCTGGTGCGATAGGTGCTGATTGTTTTTATGCTCAGGCATAATTCGTTGGCGATTTCGGTCATGGTCTTGCCGGTGGCCATCATGCCCACCAGTTGCTGTTCCCGGTCGGATAATGACTCGTGCAGATGTTCGACACTCTTTTTTGATTCAAATAGAGTCTCCGCCAGCAGTTCCGCCATTGACGGCCCCAGGTATTTGCCGCCTGAAAGAACCTTGCTGACCGCCCCCTGCAGTTCGTGTGACGCGCTTTCCTTGGTAATATATCCTGCTGCGCCCAAACGTAACGATCTTACTGCGTACTGCCCTTCGGAATGCATGCTCAACATCAATACCGGCACCGTCGGCTTGTCGCGTTTGATACACTTGAGGATTTCCAGCCCGTTTCGGCCTGGCATCGAGATGTCCAGCAGAACCAGAGCGTAATCAACGCTGTTGAACATGGCCAGCGCTTCCTGCCCATTGCTGGCCTGATCAATTTCAAACTTACAGTC